>OFGG01000002.1_pt1 | contig 215170 bp, 184 predicted proteins | sample 1521701 | NCBI WGS metagenome assembly OFGG01 (sample SAMEA3504081, study PRJEB24116) | mouse gut metagenome | biome: mouse gut; feature: mouse-associated habitat; material: faeces | place: Denmark | collected 2011
TTTAGCCACTAATGGCTGGCGTACAATCACTTTTAAGGTTTCCAATCCTAAATAATCATCAATGTCTCTTTTATTTATTGTAACTTTACCTGTTCCCGGAATTAAATATACTCTGGCAACAGATGATTTTCTTCTTCCTGTTCCATAATATCTTGCATTAGACACTTTCACTTACCTCCTTACCGGTTAAAATGTTAAAACTTCTGGTTTCTGAGCTGCCTGTTTGTGTTCCGGCCCAACGTATACAAATAATTTTTTGTACATCTGCCTTCCCAAAGGCCCTTTTGGAAGCATTCCTTTTACTGCGCGCTCCATAACCCGTTCCGGATGTTTTGCTAACATTTCTTTTAATGTAGTTTCTTTCATGCCGCCTACATAATCGGAGTGATGATAGTAAATCTTTTGATCTTTTTTCTTTCCGGTTACTTTTACTTTTTCGGCATTAACTACGATTACATAATCGCCGGTATCGATATGCGGCGTAAAGATTGGTTTGTTTTTTCCTCTTAATATTTTAGCGACTTCAGATGCTAAACGTCCTAATGTCATTCCATCTGCATCCACGACATACCATTTTCGGTCAATGGTAGCAGGGCTGGCCATAAATGTGTTCATTGGTTTACCTCCTAAAATGAAAACTGTTGCATTTTGTCGTCGGCAGGCGTAAATCCCGTATGTCCGGACGTGATTCTTTGCCGCCATTGTTTATAGTCAAAATGAATGCCGGGGCTTTGGCGTTCATTTCTATACTGTTTACAGACTTTACTAGTATATTACAGGTTTTTCCTAATGTCAAGATTTTTCAAATGAAATCAGAATAATGAACAGCAAAATAAAAAACGGCAGGGGATAACCCTGCCGCCGCTGCCGTTTAGGTTTCTGAGGGAGGATTGTTTTGATCCTCTTTTTTGAGTTCGATTCCTGAAATTAATTTGTTATAGTCTATTTTTTTCTGGCTGCATTGTCTGGAAATTTCATCTGCATGTTTTTGCGCTTCGACGGACTGGTTCTGCGCTTCTGCAAGCAGGCTGTAATAATTAGATTCTTCTTTGGCATAGGAATCTAAACTGCCTGTGTCGCTTACGCTTTTTAGCGTAAATAAGCAGGAAAGCTCTGCCGCATCGGCAGGTTCCGTTTGGGCAGGTTTTGAAGCGAGCGATTTTACAGCGTTTGGAATTTGGGTCTGGAAAGTGTTCCAGTATGTATTTAACTGGTCAAGGTTTGCCTGTAGTTGTTCCGCTTCTTCTGTTTCATTTTTGTTGATAAGTTCCTGAAGTTTTAACTGGTATTGGTTTTGCTGCTGGCTGCCAATCCGTTTAAACTGCTGTAATTGTTCATTTAATGCTTTTTCGGCGGCGGACTGTTGGGTTTCTAAAAGCAGGATTTCCTGATTCAACGATTTGATTCTTTCGCTTCTGTCTTTTCGTTCTTCCGGCAGTTCCTGTCCGTTTGCATCTTTTATTTTCGAATCAATAAGAGCTGGGGATACGGAAGCCGCCATCATATCAAGGACTCTGGCAAGGCCTTCCGGCGTCCCATGGTTGGTCGCCCGCACATCGACGTGGTATTTGGCGGAATTGTCCGTACTTCTAGTGTTGGAGCTATGGGAGCTGACGCTTCCGCTGATATTGACTTTTGCAATTCCAAGATTAATAGAGCCGGAAGCAGCCGCGCTTAAATCGGTTGCTTTTTCACTTTTTTCGCTTTCCTTGACTTCCATATCAAATAAGATATTCACTTCATCGACCTGAAGGTTTGGAATTGGGACAATTGCAAGCATTGGCACGTCGATTTTCATTTCGTCTTGATTTGTGGTGCCGTCTTCGTTATAAGATTTTTTCTCAAATTGGAACGAGGCTTTTCGTGTATTCCCTTTTTCGTCAAAGCCTACTTTATTGATAAATGACGCTGTGCTGTCTGCAAGCTGCATACTTGCATCTGCAGCCGCGCGTAAAGGCCCGCCGATAAGGTTTCCCATATCTAGGCCTGAAAACTGATCTCCGATCGCCATAAGCGCTACCTCCTTATTCATTTACTGGTAAAAATGTTTCGATTAGTTCATCTGCTGAAAATTCTGCTAAATAATGAATGGTATTTTTGAAAATTTCAGATATCGCGCCAGTTTCCTGATACAGATCTGTTTGGGCAAAAGCCATTCCGTTTATCAGTACATTCGAGAGATTTCCTGTAGAAAGGTCTAGTTGGATTAGAGGAATATCTCCTTGCTGGAAACTGTGATGAAGGGCTTCTTTTAACACATTTTCCTGTATATTTTGTATAAAGAACGTTGTTTTTAGATTTTCCTGAATGAGATTGCAGTAGTCATCAGCAATCCTATCTTTATCTTCGTAATCCGCATAAATTGAAAGCGCCCGCGCAAGTTCTGAAGTCCGGACAGGAACTAGACGCAGGAGAGGATTTTGCCGGATTAAAGAAGTCAAAAAATCAGAGAGTTCTTCAATGTGTTCCATACAATACTGGCTTGCAGTGAAAAAACCATTTGTAAAATCTGGATAAAAAAATTGAACATTATCATAACAAGTTCCATCTTTGCCGTCAAATGTGAAATATGATACGGCGTCGTCCCCAAAAGCGTTCTGACGTGAACAAAGACTGTCCCGAATCATTGTGGCATTTAGGCTGGCAGAAGTGATGACGTTTATCTGAAAGGCGCATTCGGCATCGAGGACGATGGGGCCGTTTTCTGTGGGCATGATATTGTCCTGATGAAGATCGGTTACGCCTGCAAGTTTTGCCGCATAGGCTAAGACCCCCATTTTTTTGTAGTAACTGTGTAATTCCGTTTCCGTAAAATCCGGCTTTTTCGTGACAAGTTCTTCCATTCCGTAGTTTGCATTGTCAAAAATAACCATACACGGCAGATGGCATTCATCGGGAAGCCGTTCGTTTAAATAGGTGATGAAGCTGTTTGGCCCTGTAAATAAATAATCCGCTTTCATATTCCGCGGCTTATATGCCCATTGGCTGGAATTTCGTTCCGCAAACAGTACCTGTCTGCCAAGCATATGTGGGTCAGATCCGGAAACGCGGATATCATATCCTTCTAAATCAACGCTCACAGCGCCTAATAGGAAGTTTACGGTATTTTCAAAACGTGTATGTACAAGCGTATAACGGGTTTCAGACGGTTCTTCCGCATATAGATTTATGCTGACGTCCATAATAGCGGAGGCATATAAATCAGAGAGCTTTTGCGGAGAGTTTAAAAGCGGCCGGATCATATGCGTTTGTCCGATGTACTTTTGGATAAGCGGAAGGGGATTTACTTCCATAATGTCCCAAAATGACAATTCGGCTTCCGCAAATGGAGCAATTCCCTCATTTATTCTAACGGGAACTGCCATTTGATTTAAAATAGGAAGCAGTTCCATAAACTGATGAAACAGTTCACCGGAATGTATGGCTTCCATACAGCAGATAACGCCGGAGCAGGACTGTGGTTCAGAAAGGGTGGATTCCCTTAGTTCTGCAAGTTCATCTGAAATGTCCATATTTAACCGTTCGGAAAGCGAAGCTGCCGCCTGATCAAACGAATCTTCTGTATTCTGAGAAGCTGTAATCATCGCATCTCCTTTCTGGGTTTTGGCATTTTTCAGTTTCATTTTTTGGTCTGGCAAAAATACGCTGTATTGCGCTTCGTCTGCCAATATAGGGCGGTAGTCTGCCAGATAATAATAATATATGGGAAGCTTTTCTCCATTATGTGTTTGTACCGTCATTTTTTTTAAACCTCCGTTTGACATAAAATGTGTTTTTAATCCCATGAAATAGGAGTGCATAAGGTGTAAATTCAGCCATTTTTTCAAAGTATCCATTTTAAAGCCTACAATTCTAACCATATCGGTTTTCGGGGAAAGCCGATATGGTAGGTGGTCTGCTCCATTGTCAGTTCATGTTCCCCGATGGCGTACCTGCCAATAGAAATATCCTTGCCGATAATGACCCCTTTTGGGCTTTCGTTTAGACATCGGTTTAACAAGGCCGCCTGCTGTTGTTTGGATTCCTCAGAAAGCGGGTGGTTCGGGTTTATGCTGCCAAGTGTAATTGTTTTAATAAACCTTATATCTTCATAATGTGTTTTGCAGTCAGGATTCATTTGGGGCGCCTCCTTTTTTGAAGGATTCCACTTTATTTTCTAGCATCGCTTCTTTCACGCTTATGAGTTCTGTTAAGATTGTTTGTCTTAATTCTTCATATTCCTTTGGGTCATATGGAGCGTTAGAGAACTCTTTAGACAGGCATTCCGGCTCTAGTTCTTCTTGTAAAGATTCTCTTGTTTCCATATATTCTGTGATTTCCTGATGCAGTTTATGTAACGCCGCTTCTTGCTGTCTGAGGGAACGTTGGAGTAAAAAATCATCTTTTTCAGAATTTTGCACAATTCCGTCACTTGAAATGGGTGAAGCATCGATTTGCTTTGCGACAGGATTTGCGTTTAGAATGTCTAAAATCCGCATATAGCCTTCCGTTTCGTCTACTGCTTTTAAATCGATTTTATAGTTGACAACGGGCTGTGCGGCGGATTTTTCCCGCTTCAGGGAACTAATTTTTCCAACAGTGAGCGGGGCGTTTTGCTCGTTTTCGGAAATGTGGACTTCCGTTGAAAATTCTAGCGTGGCATTTTTTATTTTTAAGTTTGGGATTTTTATAATTGATAACAGAGGCACTTCGATTTGGACGCTTTCCATATAGGGTTCATTGTGTTCTGCCGGGTGTAAGCGTTCATATGCCAGATTTAATTTTTTCAGGTACAGTGTTTCTTCGCCGTTTCTAAGTTTCACTGTGCCCATGCTTTTGATTTCGTCAAGGATTGCCAGTGAAAGCCTTGCATTTGAGGAGGCAATGGCGTCAATGGGCGCGTAGACTAGGTCATTAAGCGGAAGAAATTGCTTTCCGCTTGTTATTTTATCTTGATTGGACTGTTCCTTTTGTTCTGTTTCCTTCATGGCTTCCCCTCCATATCCATGCTTGTCCATGGTTATTCTTACTTTTAGTATATGCAAGAGATTTTGGAAATAGAACCAGATTTTAGAAATAATGGTAAAATTTTTATTTCTAGTCTTTATTTTTCAGTTCGACTGTATCCGCCCAGAACCTTTTTGGGATATTTTGAATTTGGAGTTTTGGATTTTTCCGCGCTTCTATGGCAATCGTTTCAAAAAAAGCAAGCCAGAGATTTTTTAAGCGTGTCTCATCTGAGGATAAATCCTCTGTAAGTTCCATCGGAAAAGATGCAGCGTCAGTGATGAAATAACCTTTGCCCGACGGGTGGGCGGCTGCAATCCGGCGCGTGGCATCGTAGATGATAAAATTCTCTAATGGGAGACGGTCGGTAAAGTGCTCCGCCAAAATTGGCAGGACATAATTTTTGGCATGAATCTGTGAAAATAAAATTCCGGTTTTTAATTCTGCAAAACGAAGAAATTCTAACAGATGGTGGGCTTCATTCAGTGTTTGGCGGCGCAGTTCAAAAATGCAGGCGATACAGGGTTCGCCTAAATAGTCTAAAACTTTTGCGCCAGCCGGAAGCGTAAGCGCCATAACGACAGTCTGGTAAATGGCATTTGCTTTATCCATAGCCAATGCGCGGCAGTTTCCGTTTGCCAATGCGCTGCTGCAAATTGTTTCATAGAAGTGGGCGCCAAGACGTTCTGTCAGGGTACGCGCCACTTTCCGGCTTTTTTCAAAATCGGTTTTTACCGGAATATATTCTGAAAAAAGCGTAAGCGTTCCGCTTTGGTCGGAGGAAAGCTGTATATTTTTGTGCCCATAGCGGGACGCCCATGCATCATAGATGCCTGTTAAAATTCCGTCAATACTGTCTTCACATTGAAATACATACATGTTTGCCGCCTCCAAATGAAACGTCGTCGAATAGGGAAAGCTGCCGGTAGCCTTCTTCCCGCAGTTCTTTTGGGATCTGCGTTTTGTCGGAGAGCAGGTTTCGGCAGATATAGTCCTCGTCCAGCTTGGTCGGATACATCATATGGCCGGAACAGGTGATAAAATATAAGGCGCGCTTTAGGACGACGCCGATTTTTTTTAGGTCGCAAAAATCAAGCGTAGAGCCGCGACGGGCAGCTACAATGCGTTTGGCGGATTTTGCGCCTATGCCCGGGACGCGGAGTAAGGTTCTATAGTCGGCAGTCTGGATTTCGATTGGAAAAATCTCTAAATGGCGAAGCGCCCAGTCACATTTCGGGTCCAGATAGACGTTGAAATTCGGGCGGTCTTCGGAGAGAAGCTCGTCTACGGTAAAATGGTAGTAACGTAAAAGCCAATCCGCCTGATAAAGCCTATGTTCCCGCAGGAGAGGAGGGCCGCCGGAAAGGACGGGAAGGTTTGGATTTTGGCTGACATTGACGAACGCGGAATAAAAGACGCGTTTTAAGTCAAAGTTTTGATAAAGACCTTCTGCAACGCTCATAATTTGATAATCGTTTTCAGGCGTGGCTCCGATGATCATCTGTGTGCTTTGTCCGGCCGGCGTAAATCTGGGGGCGTTGCGGTACAGCATAAGTTCATTTTTGTTCTGGGCAATGCTGTTTTGGATTTGGCGCATGGGTCTTAGGATTGTGCGGCGGGATTTACAGGGCGCAAGCTCTTTTAAGGCTCTGTGGGTGGGCAATTCTAAATTCACGCTCATGCGGTCTGCAAGAAATCCCGCTTTTTCAATTAAGAGAGGGTCAGCGCCGGGGATTGCCTTCACATGGATATAGCCTTGAAAGCGGTAGAAGGAACGCAGGCGGCAGACAACTTGGTAGATGAGATCCATGGTGTAATTTGGGGACTTGATAATGCCGGAACTTAAAAATAACCCTTCAATGTAGTTGCGGCGGTAAAATTCTATAGTAAGCGCGCAGATTTCTTCCGGCGTAAAAGTGGCGCGGGGAATGTCGTTTTCGCAATTATTCTGGCAGTAGGAGCAGTTAAAAATACATTCATTGGTAAGTAGAATTTTCAGCAGTGAGACACAGCGGCCATCTGCGGAAAAGGAATGGCAGATCCCGCAGGATTTTGTATTGCCGATTCCCATGCCGTCGCCGCGTCTGTCAACGCCGCTGGAAGTGCATGCAACGTCATATTTTGCGGCGTCTGCCAGAATGGTGAGTTTTTCCATAATCGTGGGGGACAGGTGTGTGGCAGGAGAGCTTTTTTGTAAAATGGGGTCTGGGATTAAGGTGATATTGGCAGAGTTCTTCATAGCAATGCTCCTTACTTGCAAACAAATGTTCTTGATAATGTATTTTATCATGTCATTATTCAAATTGCAAGAGAAAATCGAATATTTGTTCTGAAAATTTTTGGAATAATGAAGTCTTTACATTCTCCTTAAAAGGGGAGATGAAATAGCAGGGAGGCGGATATGTTGACGCGGTCTTTTGCCTTTTGTATAATGATGCCAGAGTAGGGACGGAATGGGCTGATGATGGCAAAAACCGGATTTGTCGGAGCGGAAAAGGAGAATATAAAATGGCGTACATTTTAATTATAGAAGATGAGGAGCCGATTAACAGGCTGATCAAACAAAACTTGGCTCTTGCAGGGCATAGCTGCGATCAGGAATATGACGGATTAGCGGCAAAAGAGCGTTTATTATCGGATAACAGGTATGATCTTGTGATTATGGACGTGATGCTGCCGCATATTGACGGATTTTCCCTGATGGAATATACAGGGGAAACGCCTGTGATTTTTCTGACGGCCAAGAGCCGGATTGCGGATAAGCTGACGGGGCTGACAAGCGGCGCGTGGGATTATTTGACGAAACCGTTTGAGATGCTGGAACTGATCGCGCGCGTGAATCTGGTTCTTACGAAAACGCAAAAGGCGGTCAGCCGGATTTGCATTGCGGACACAAAAGTGGATTTGAAAGCGAGGAAAGTTTCGGTCTGCGGCAAGGAGACAGAACTTGCAAAACAGGAGTTTGATCTATTGGAAGCGTTGATTTTGAACAGGAATATTGCGCTTTCGAGAGAAAAATTATTGGAACTGGCTTGGGGATATGATTTTATGGGAGATACGAGGACAGTCGATGTGCATATTACGAAACTAAGAAAAAAATTAAAGCTTGAAAACCATATTAAAACAGTTTACAAAATGGGCTACCGCCTAGAATTATAGAAAAGGGATTTAAAGATGCGTATTTGGCAGAAAATCTATTTTGCAGTATTGTTGTTGTTTTTATTGATGTTAAATGCCGGATTGTTTTTGGCGGCCGGATTTATTTTTTCTTATAATATGGATCAGGAACAGAAAAAGGCAGAAACGGACAGTTTTTTTCTTTGCCAGAATTTAGGACATGATTTTACTATTTTAGGGCAGAACGCGCGTTTTACGGAAGAAACGGCCGCTCAGTTATTTGAGAGTTACCAGAGGTATTATCAGTCGCAAGGCATTGAGCTGACTTTGGAAAAAAGCGGTGGAAGCAATTCATTTGAAGTCCGTTCCACGGTTCAAAAAGGAGGGGGACAGATTGAGACGTATGCAAAACGGAGCTTAAAAGAGCCGTATGAGGATTATTTTATCCAATACCGGAAGCGGCTGTCAGAATTTGAGGGAATCTGGCGGGATCTGAAGCGGACGTTTGCTGTAATCAGCTTTGTCATGTCGGTTTTTCTTTGTGTGATTTTATATGTATGGATGCGCAGGATTTTAATGCCGCTTGGAAAATTAAATGAGGGTGTGGCGAAAATTGCATCGGGAGAATATGGGATTCGGGTTCCTTTCAAAAATAATACGGCATGGCAGAGAGATGAAATATCAGAGCTTTCACAAAATGTCAATAAAATGTCACAGATGATTCAAAGGCAGATTGGAAGGTTAGAGGAGGAAAATGAGAAGAAACAGCAGTTAATGGACAATTTGGCGCATGAGCTTCGGACGCCGTTGACTTCGATTTATGGATATGCGGAATATGCGCAGTTCGCAAACGCTGCGGACGAAGAAAAGTATGAAGGGCTGGCTTATATTATGGAAGAAAGCAGGCGGCTGGTAAAAATGAGCGAGACGATGCTTTCCATGCGTTTGTATGAGAAAGAAGAAAGAATAATGCTTCCGGTTGATTTGAAAATGCTTGCCGGACATCTTGAGAAAATTCTGGCGCCTAAATTAAAAGAAAAAAATTTAACGCTGAAAAAGGAGTTCGCCGTAGAAACGCTCTATGGAGAAGAAGATTTATTTCTGGCATTGTTTCGGAATCTTTTGGAAAATGCGGTGCGCGCAAGCAGGGAGGGCGATTTGATTATATGGAGTGTGACGCAGGAAGAAAAGATACAGACGATTGAAGTGATTGATTTTGGGATCGGAATGCAAAAGGAGGATTTGGGCAGGATAACGGAAGCGTTTTACCGCATTGATAAAGCGAGATCCCGACAGGAAGGCGGCGTTGGACTTGGATTGTCTATTGTGGATTTAATTGTAAAAAAGATGGGCGGGACGCTTTCTTTTTCATCTGAACCGCAGAAGGGCACAAAAGTTACCATTGTTTTTACAACTTCATAATAAGGGCATAAAAAGCCGCTTATATTTTTTTGATAGAGTGTCCTTACCGGAAGAAAAGCCGGAATAAAGACGCAAGAAAGAATGGCGCGGGAAAGAAGGAAAATATGAAGAAAAAAAATGTATGTATGATGTTTGCGGCGGCTGGGATTTGCGCGGCATGCGCGCTTTTGCTGGTTGGGAGCATGGGGATTTATGCGGAAAAAACAGGAAAAGAACAGCTTATTCCTATATCATCGGATAGTGAAACGGCGCAAATGCTGTCCGATGTTTTGGAGGAAAGTATGGAACGCAAAACACCCGTGGCAAGCGGGCCGTTATCAGATGGGGAGTTAAAAAATATCTGGGATCGCATGTATGCAGAATATGAATCTTCAGATCAGGGGCGGGAGGAATTAAAACAGGAGGAAACGGAAGCCGCATTGCATGAAAAACTGGTGAAAGAAGGCTATGGGGACGTGTATGGATTGTCTTTGGACTCCGCTAAGCTTGGCGTATCGGATGCGGGCCTGCTTTTTCTAAAAGAGATAAACCGGCTGTTTCCAAAAGAACAGTTTGAAAGTTTCTACATTCGGAGTGCGCGTTTGGAAAGTGAGATTGGAGTGAACGGTTTATCATATATTGCATGGACAGGTTCTATCGTAAATATGGAAAATGCCGCAGATCCGTCCTATCGGTCGTATGATTTTGAAATTGATGCGATAAGTGGGAAAATCAATTCATTTGGCAAATTTCGCCCTTATCAGGCAAATCAGGATTATTCTAAGATTTCTTGGACGGACGAGGAGATTTTGGAACAGGCAAAAGAACTGGCGGCAAACTATGGGCTGGCGTCTGGAGAAGAATTGGATTGGCAGAATGTGGAGCTTTTGAATGGGACAAATGAGGCTGGCTCTTTGATGGACGAACTGAAGCAGGACCCGGAAAGCAGCATAAGTCTGAGTAATGTAGTGAAGTTTCAGAAGAATGGGAAAATGAATTTTTATCTTGGCATGGATTTTGAGACAGGTGAACTTTGCAATTATTTCTGGCCGGGAACAAGCCATGGATATTAAGACGGCTGCGTGGGCTTGGGATAGGTTAGAGGGCAGGGCGTTAGGGCATAAGATTCTTCTTTACAGGCAGATGGGAGTATGCTATATTTTAGATAGAATAAAAAATAAAAGAGGAGAATCATTATGTCAAAGAAGCGTTTTGTGGAAACCTATTCACAGGGAGTTACTAATTGCCATAGAATCATAGTGGATACGGAAACGGGAGTGAATTATTTAATCGTGTCAGAGGGCTCCATGTCAAGCCGCGGAGTGACGGTTCTGGTTGATCAGGACGGAAAACCACTTATTACGCCGATGAAGCCAAAAGAATAAGATGGATATGGGCAGTCCGATTTTTGCCGGACTGCTTTTTTTGCTGCAAATGGCGACACTGATGTGGAAAGAAAATCGGGGATTTTGGGCGGGAAAAAATGACTGTCTATGTGTTTGGGCGCCGGAGATTATCCGTTTTTCTCCAAGGGAAAATTTAATGTAACGGAAAAATATTCTCCATCTGCGTGATGTGAGACAGAGCCGCCGATCCGTGACATAATTTTTTGTACGCTTTTCATTCCAATCTGTGTGCTCTCGATTTGTTTGAGATCCGTTTTTATTTTGTTTTTGAGAGAAACTGTTAGGAAAGCGTCTAAGGAAGCCGTAATGACAACGGCTTCTTTTTTATCGGCATATTTTATGATATTGGAAAACAGATTATTGAATACCCGTTTTATCATTGTTTCGTCAGCCAAGACAGTAACAGGGCTGTCTGGGAGTTCAAATATGTGAAGATCTGCATTAAATCCGGTAAGACGCAGAAATTCTGTATGTTCTTGTATACTGTTTCGGAAAAAAGAGCAGGGAAGGCTTGCCAGATGGATGCTGTCTGTTGTAAGCGTGGTCTCATCATACACATAAGCATATTCAAACATTCGATCTGTCAGTTCTTTGATTTCATCAGTTTTTTGGATACAGCGGCTGATATATTCTGTATGCATCTCTTGTTTTGGGCTTAATTTTACGATTTCTAAATAGCCTTTTAAAATAGTGAGCGGCGTGCGCAGATCATGGGAAAGCGCCGTAATTAAATCACGGTTAGAGGCGTGGATTTCTTGCTCATGCAGAAAATTTTCTTGAAGCGCGCAGCGCAGTTTATTGAGTTCCTGCCCTAAAATGCCAAGTTCGTCTTCTCCGGCATAACGCACAGGGGTATGTAAATCACCGGAAGCCATCTGTAGAATGTCCTGTTTTAAACGGGCAATCGTTTTAATTTTACGGCTGGCAAAAAACAGTATAAAAAACAGAAACAGGGCAATACAAAGTAATAATGAACATATTGTATAGGGCACAAAAAAACTTGTGGCGTGGTAAAAAACGACAATCACATTCGCATATCCGTTTTTAAATTCTACAGGACGTTCTATCCGCTGTTCCCCCAGTCCGTCTGTCCATTCCAATCCGGTTCGAAACAGAGCGGAATAGGTATTCTCTTGTGTCATAATCCGTGGAATCTGTCCGGCGCGGTAGAGCCCGTCTTCCAGTCCGTAAATATAAATAGCCGTATAGTCATCTGCCTGTGATAAATAAGGTTCTAAAGCTTCTTGGGCTTTCTTGTCGTTTTCGGATTCCGGCACATTATAGTGAATGGCGTCTGAATAAATCTTTTGCCAAATGTCGTTTTGCGGCTTTTTAAAAATCGGAGGGCTGGAGGTGACGTCAGTGGAGAAAAAATACCATGCATCCCATTTTTGCAGCCAGAGAAACCGGAATAAAAGCATACAAAAAGCCCCGGCAATAAAGATCAGAAGGAGAAGTTTGGTTTGTATTTTTAAATGTTTTAATTTTTTTATCATTATTTATATCCTTATAAATTTTTTTCATTCATATTTTAAGTGTGAAAGCAGATAAGAATAAAAACCCATAAGACAGCAACCGCCCTAAAAATAAATTTTTGAGAAAAATGCACAAGAGCATCGGATCGTATGCCATAATCTATATGTTGCTCACCGAAGCCCGCAACGGGGGGACGGTGTTTGCATGGCGTTATTCTTTATATTTCTTGTGACAGCCGCGGCAGGTTTGGCTGCCTCCTCATCAGCAAATGGCTAGACAGGAACGGCAGCGGCAACAAATTGCATAGGGGGAGCCTTTATCAGCTTAAAAAGAAGAATCCCCCGACTGTACGCTGCTACGGTTTGGGGATTCATTCTGCGTTCATATGGAACTGTCATATCTTTTTGCCTGTTGGCATTATAGCATTTGTAAAAACTTTCTTCAATATGCTTTTCTCAATCTATAATTTATTGCTTTTCGCAGTCTAAAATTTATCTTTATCTTGTATCAGTCAATGCGTATAATCAAAAGTTTATCTTTTTTTGACACGAGAATCAAGTTGACAAATAAAATTCTATATGTTATTTTAAGTAGTAAGTAGTAAGTAGTAAGTAGTAAGTAGTAAGTAGTAAGTAGTAAGTAGTGAGCAGTAAGCAGTAAGCAGTAAGCAGTAAGCAGTAAGCAGTAAGCAGTAAGCAGTAAGCTATGAGCAGTAAGTAGTAAGCGGTAGATAAGTAAGAAGTAAACGGTAACAGTAAGTAATGAGTAGTAAGCAGTAATCGTAAATAATAAGCAGTGGATAATGAGTTCGGCTCAAAGAGAGTGATTAAAAAGCAGTTTTACAAGAAAACAAAAGATATTGAGGAGCTGAGGATAGAAGGTGATAAACAAAAAAGTATAAGCAAAAAGGATTAAGTGATAAGCAAAGAATAAATTTCAAATGTATGGGAAATCTAGGGAAGGAGAATGACAGGATGCGGGAATATACTTTGGCGGAGAAGTTTGCTTTGGTTGGCTTAAACGGGCTGTCCAGTAAACAGAATACCGTCGCAAAAAAGATTGTTTTAAAAGGAATTGTAATGGCAGAGTTTTTGGAAAAGGTGGCTGAGGAAGGAGTTTCCGGCAAAAAAGAGGAACTTTCAGATCGTTTGCTTCAGGAAATAAAAAGAATCCGAAATTTGAATAAAGCTGAGAGAAGGGAAATTGAGAGTCAAATGAAAGCCCGCCTGACGGACGTGTTGACAGAAGTTCCAGATATTCTTGGCTGTGACGTTAATTATGACGTGATGGATGCTTCCTTAAAAGTATATAAATGTTTGGAATCCGAGTACCGTAGGATTACGGAATGCGTCCGCGCTGAAATATTAGAAGATGGAGAAGTAAGCGTTGAGACTGTCTGTTTATTGTATCTTTTCAGGGAAACCGGATGTTTATACGACTTTTTTTCCGTAAAAGAACAGATGCATCTTCAGGAAAGGCTGGTAAAATGTATGTCTGAGGATGCGTTCGCTTATACGCTCTTAAACACAGAGTTTCATGGTCTTGAAACAATTTATCAGGGGTTTTTGAAAAAGAAACAGAAGTTTTTTCAGAATCCCTATATGCAGGGGATTAATTTAATCTTTCCATTTTTAGAAAGAAGGCAGGCAATTTTTATTGATATGGTTGTTTTTGGGACAGATGTGGCAGACAGGCGAAACGCCGTCATTGATTATTTAAGGGAGCGTGGGCATTCCGTGGAATCGGTGGAATATGGAGAGGAACATCTTTTGAAAATAGACAATGTTTATTACCGGATCTTTCCTACGGCGCGGCGTTTTCATGTTGGCGTGGTTCAGGGCGTTGCGATTGTTCCGGCATATCAATAGGTGGCTAAAATGTCAAGACAAAGAACAATGGAAAAAATTTTGGAATCGGAATATGTTTCGATCGGCGAGTTGGTGAGGATTACAGGCTGCCGTTACAGTACGCTGAAATATTATACGCAAGAGGGGCTTCTTTTGTACAAACAGGAAGAAGAAAACCTGACTCGCCGGTATGAAAGGGTCGGGACGGTACATAGGATAGAAGAAATTTTAAGCCTGCGGGAAAGTGGACGGAGCATGGCGGAGATAAAAGAGAGGTATCACATAGCGGATTCAAAATGATACCCCTTTCCCCATGCCGTTTTAATATAAAGCGGATTTTTCGGATCTTTTTCAATTTTTAACCGTAAATTCCGGATATGCACCATAACGGTATTGTTTGCGCCATAATAATATGGTTCATTCCAGATGGCTTCATACAGTCTCTGGGCGGAAAAAATCTGATGGGGGTTTTGGGCAAGCAGTTTAAGCATTTCGTATTCTGTCGTAGTCAGCTCAATTTGTCTGCCGCTAAGACAAACAAGCTCCCCAGCCATGTCAATGGTAAGCGAGCCAAACTCGAGAATCGAGGAAGGCTTTGTTTCCTCTTTTCCCTGATAGACGTGGTAGCGGCGGATTAAGGCTTTCGCGCGGCCAATTAGTTCCGGATAGGAAAATGGCTTTTCTAAATAGTCGTCCCCTCCGCTGGAAAAACCAAGAAGTTTATCGCTGTCGGTCGTGCGCGCGCTTAAAAATAAAATTGGCGCGTTGCTCTTTGCCCGTATGTTCAGGCAGGTTTCATATCCATTCATTTCAGGCATCATTACATCTAGTATAATTAAGTCAAAATAACAGGATTCCAATTCTTTTAAGGCATGGCATCCGTCAGCGGCTTCCGTGATTTGAAAACCTTCGCCGCCAAGAAGGATCTGGAGGATTTCACGGATTTCCGGGTTGTCATCAACAATTAAGATACGGGGGGCGGATTGTGTCATTTGCGTCAACTCCTTTTTATAGAAAAAACAGAAAGCCATTGAGCGCACAGACGGCTTTCTGTTTTTTTTGCCGTTTAAAAGATTATAACGTATCGTTTTTCAGGTGTAAAGCCGGAGCGTGTATGAAAAATGCCCTCCGGCTTTTTATTTCTTTTAAATTCTTTAGAAAACTTAAGATTTCGTTTGGGTGTTTTTTAAGAATTAAGGGATACAATGTGTAACCGAAGGAGGAAATTCGATATGAAAATTACACATCAGAGAAGAAGGCAGATCGTACCTTATTTGTTCCTTACCGTTTTTACAGGTTTTATATGCTGGCTGTTTGTCGGACGGCATGGAATGTTTGCGTCAACAATAGACTGGATTAGCCAGCATAGCGTCATTCCGGATTATTTCCGAAAACAATTTTATCAAACAAAAGATTTTTTTCCAGAGTTTGCCGCAGGTATTGGCGGCGGCCAGAATATCTATCATTTTTCCTACTACGGTTTATTTAACCCGATGATTTTATGTTCTTATCTTCTGCCATTTATTAAAATGAGCGATTATATGATTGCAGTTTCATTTCTGGGGATAGTGGCTTCTGTGTTGTTATTTTTTTACTGGCTGGATTCTCATAAATTTTCCATGGAAATCAGTATTGCAGTATCTATGATTTTCACGTTGGCAAGCCCGATTGTGTTTCATTCCTGCCGCCAAGTGATGTTTGTGAATTATATGCCGTTTTTATGCCTGTCGCTCATTGGCGTGGATCGGTACTGGAAGAATGGGAGACGCGGCTTATATGCCGCCGGCATTTTTCTTATGGTTCTGACAAGTTTTTATTTTTCCATTGGAGGGATTCTGGCAGTGTGTTTGTATGGCATAAGCAGATGCCAAAAGACGCAAGGAAAGCATCCTATCCTAAAATTTGGCGTCCCAATCGTTGCCGCGGTTTGTTCAGCGGGTGTGTTATTGCTTCCGACCGGACTTGCCCTAATGAAAAGAAATGGAGCATCTAATCCATACCATTGGAAAGATTTATTGCTTCCTGATTTTTCCGTGGAGCGGTTTGCATACAGTGGATATGGAATCGGGCTTACAGCGGCGGCGCTTGTTGTCTTATTTGTGGGAATTACTTACAAATGCAGACGGGATTGTTTTTTGTCGGCAGCCTGCCTTGCGCTTCTTGTGTTTCCAGTATTTACATGGGCGTTAAACGGGGGATTGTACGCGCGGGACAAAGCGCTGATTCCGCTTTTGCCTGCGCTGTTATTTCTTGCGGCAGTGTTTTTGCAGAAATTAAAGCAAAATGAGATTCCGTCTTGGAATGTTGTTGGGGGTATCCTGCTCACAGTGTTTTTTTGTTTTGTTTCTTTTCTTTTACATGGAAATGGGATTGAATCGAAAGAAAGCCGGTTTTTACTGTATGAAGCAGGGTGTTCCGTCGTTTTTGCGCTGCTGTACAGGAAGTGTAGATATACTGTCTGCCTTGCGTTTCCGTCTATCATTTGTCTTGTGGCGTATGGGATTTTCTGTAATGCTGCCGGCGGGCATATTTTAGAAAAACAATTTTACCGTCAAGTCACAGATTCCGCATGGGAAAAGGAAATTTCAGATCTCTTGGCAAATGAACAGGGGCTGTTCCGGCTGGAACAAGGCGGCTCATTTGAAGAAAAAAAGGCAAATATCAACCGGATTTGGGATATGCGCCAGTGGAGTTCCTCCATTTATTCTTCCGTAGAAGCGGATAGCTATAATAAATTTCGGGAAGACGTGTTTGGGGTGGAACAGCCATATCGGAATCATTTAATGCAAGGGACGTCAGAAAATCCGTTGTTTCAAAAATTTATGGGCGTGAAATATTTTTTAGAGCAAAAAGCAGGCCAAAAAGCGTATGACGTACATATTCAGGAACAAGCTGCTCCGGTTCTTTATGCGACAGATCAGTTGATTTCGCAAAAGGCATATGAAAGTCTTTCTTTTCCCTATAACCAGACTGCCCTTATGCAGTTTGCAGTGGCAAATGACGGGACGGATTTCACGGAACAAGGAAAAAAGAAGGAACTGTATCAAGTGAATCAGGCAGACGTCTCCGTTTCGGAAAGCAAAGGGATTACGAAAGTGGAAAACGGTTATCACATTCAGGCAAAAAGCGAGGTGGAAGCAAATCTAATTGTTTTAGAAGATGAGGAGTTTACAGGAGGGGAGCGCCTGCTGTTTGCGCAGTTTGATGTGGAGAATAAAAAGGAAACGCATGATGTTTTTGTGGATTTGGCAGGGGAGCGCAATAAGTTGAGCGCAAAAGATCATATTTATTATAATGGGAATACGTCGTTTACCTATGCAGTCAGACTGGCGGAGGGAGAGAGCAGGGTGAAGCTTTCATTTAGCGCGGGGGATTATGTGATTTCTAATTTGAAGTGTTTTATCGGGAGTGGGGAAATATTGCAGGAGGACAGCTTGTATCAGTCAGAATTTCAGCCGGATTTTGTCAAGACGAAAGGGAACCGGATTAGCGGGAAACTTTCCGTGAAAAATGACGGCTGTCTGGTTACGTCGATTCCTTATGACAGCGGGTTTGAAATTTGGATAGACGGCGTGTGTGTAAAACCACAAAAGATAAACATGGCGTTTTTAGGAGCCGCAATTACGAAAGGGGAACACAGGGTTGAAATTATTTACCATGCGGCAGGAGTTACGATGGGAAAATTAATTTCGTGCGCTGGACTTTTGATGTGGGGGTTTTTGCTGGCAATGGACCGGCGGCGGAATGGAGCGGGCAGTTTCTGCTAGTCTGCCCGTTCCTTATGCAATATCCTTTTTGGGATACCAATAGTAAGCCGTTAAAATTCCGGCAAGAGCCAGAATCACGCCAACGGTAAAATACGGTCCGTCGATCCTGCCTTCTGTGACGATAAACGTTCCTTCCGTATAGCTAAAAGGCGTGACGTATTTCAAAAAATCCATCTTGTCTAACAGATTGGAGATGATATTTAAAAAATAAAAAACCGCCGCCAGCCCAAGCCCCATTCCAAGCCCGCCTTTGCTTAAAAAAGCGGAGACGCCAAAACAGATAGATGCAATTTCAATCTGAAGAAACAAATAGGCAAAACACAAAAGGGCAAGCGTCCCGTAATCGGGCGTTTCCTGAATAAATGCGATTCCCGCCATTGTGACAATGCTGACAACTCCGTTTAGGATTAAAATCTGCGTGAGTATGGCGGCAAATTTCTGCAATACGGCATTTTGGCGGCGGATTGGATGCGTAAGCAGAAATTCAGCCGTTTGTTCTTTTTCTTCTTTTGCAAGAGAAGAAATGCCGAGCAAGGCGGCAAAAAAAGCTCCTCCAAGCCCAAGGATATTTCCGCATTCCACACAAAAGAATCCGATAAATTCCCCAAAATTGAGTTGATCCATTCCAAATGCCGCTGAAAATGCGCCCATATCAGCAAACATTCCGCTAATATCCGTCATCTGCTGTTTCATTTCCGGATATACTAGAATGCAGATAAGAAGCATTCCGGAAATAATTGCAGACCAAATCCACAACATATGTTTCCCACAGGAAAGTTCATGCCGAAATAATACCATTTAAAAAACCTCCTTTTTCTGCCGGTCATTCATAATAATGTATGAAAATTTCTTCTAGATCCGGTTCCGTAATCGAAATATCCGTGATAGGAAGCGGAGCCAAAAATGATAGAAGCGTTTTTAAGTTTCCGCTATACAAAAAACGTATGCCCTCACTGTCAGTCTGCATATCTTTGATCCCGCAAAGTTGATTTGAAAGTTCCGTCACTCCTCGCAAAACGACGCGTTTTGCCTGTGTATGCCCAAGATGGTCCATTTGGTCGGAAACGAGTAGTTTGCCTTCGCGGATCACGGCTGCATGTTTGCAATATTTCTGCACTTCCGACAACGCATGTGAAGATAAAAAAATGGTAGAGCCCTGTTTATTGCGTTCCTGTAAGATCTTATAAAATTCCCTCTGGATCAGCGGGTCTAAGCCATTCGTTGGTTCATCTAAGATACAAAGCCGCGGCATATGCTGCAGCGCGCATACAATCGAAACTTTTTTGCGGTTGCCAAGAGACAGTTCACATATTTTTTTGTTCCGGTCAAGAAGAAGCCTTTCACAAAGGCGGTTTGATTCCGCAGCGCAGTCTTTTTTCCTGAAATCCGCGGAAAGCTTGATTAGGTCTTTTACTTTCATATTGTTGTAAAAAGCAGATTCGGACGGCATATAGCCGGTTTCGGAAAGGATTTCTTTTGGATGCGTTAAAATGTCCTTGCCCATAATTTTGGCGCTTCCTTTTGTCGGGGAAATCAGTCCCAGTAAAATACGGATTGCCGTACTTTTACCTGCCCCGTTCGGACCGATAAATCCGAAAAAATCCCCTTCTTGGACGGTTAGATTCATGTCAAGAATCCCTCTTGCTTTTCCATAGTATTTTGTCAGGCCTTTCGTCTCAATTATATTCATTCCAGTTATGCTTCCTTTCACAGAACAATCCTTGCTTGTTAGTTTCTATTGTACTATAATTTCTATTTTATTTGAAGAGGAAAAAGTTTTTTTCATTTTTATCTGGCAGATGTAGTTTATAACAAAAAATAATCTGTTGGTGACATCGGTCTAATTTGTTCTATCCCGAGTGACGAAATCTAATTTAGAAAAAAGTTGGAAAAGACAAAGCGGCAGGAAGTTTTTGTACTGGAAATGGAGGGATAGCATATGGGCGTTGTTTGTATCCACGATACATTAAATGCAAACCACACCGCGGTTTATGCGAAGACAGAAAATAAGGAGAATAAGAAGCGGGACAGTGTGGTAGAGGAGTTTAAACGGAAACATCCAAAAGAGGCTTCGCATGTAGACAAACAAGTCCGCGCGGGCAGGGCAGTCAGATTAAAAAACAATGCCCAGAATGTTTCTACGCAAAATATGACTTTGGCAGAGTATAAGAAGTATTTTTACTCTCTTTTGGATACGATTCCCTATGATCCGACGAGAGTGAATGACACGACAGTTCTTGACATTACGGAGGAAGGCTTTGAGCAGATGAAATGTGATCCGGATTATGAAGCATGGGTTTTGGGTTATTTTGTGGAAGACAGAGCTGTGCATAATCCTTTTTTTGGCTTAAACGGGCAGAGTGGAATGTTTATCCGTGAGCATTTTGGCGCATCGATTGAAGAACATCATGGAGAAGGTTACAGTAAATCCAAGATGAGTGGGAAAACAGAAAAAAACGATGAGGAGTCATGGTGGACAAAGCGGCGGAAACGTCAAAAAGCCTTAATGAAACAAAACGAAATCAAAGCCAGAAAAGAAGCTTGCGCAAAAAGTGAAGCGATTCAAAGGGAGTACGTCCGCCAGCTCTATGAGAGCAGGCAGCGGCTGCACAGTTTTCTTGTTTCGGATTCACAGGAAATGCCGCTATTGAGGAAAAAAGAAAATCCTTCTTCTGCGGCGGCGGCAGTGACATATGACAGCCTCATGGATTTAATGAATGTAAAATTAAGCGGATTGTAAGAGAAACAAAGATGCCGGACAGGAAACAAAAATTTTGTTCCCTGTCCGGCATTTTTGTAATAACTGCTTTTCTATATGGATAAAATCAGTTATAATAATATAGGAAAATATGCAGCGCTATATTTGGGAGGACAGTATGGGAAAAGAAGATTATAGTAAAGCATTTAAGTTAGGAAAGAAGGATTATCAGGCGAGAATGCTTCGCGGGGTGAAGCCTACTCTGCTTGTATTAGACGATATTTTGCCAGAAAAAGGATCTTACTCTGAATCACAGCTTGGTTTGACGCAAATCCCGATTGATCAGATTGCAGGCACGAAAACTTTTGCGCGGAGCAGTTCGTTTGCAGGGAACTTTATGCCGATTTTAAGGGAGAGCACAGAGTTTGCCGTGAAATGGGCGGAGCTTAGTTCAAGCCATTTGAATGAGGGGATACGCGATCCGGTGAAAGCCTATGAATATATGAATCAATTTTACATAGAAGAAGGCAATAAACGCGTCAGCGTGATGAAATATTTTGGCGCGGTTTCTATCCTTGGGTATGTGACGCGCATTATTCCAAAACGCGCGGAGGACAGGGAGAACAAAATATATTATGAGTTTATGGACTTTTATCAGTTGGCTCCAATTAATTATATCTGGTTTTCCAAGGAAGGCAGCTTTGCCAAACTGCAAAAAGCCGTCGGTAAAGAGCCGGGGGAGGTTTGGTCAGAAGAAGAATTGCTCCGGTTTAGTTCCGTTTATTCGAGGTTTGCCGCGGAATATCAGGCAAAGGGCGGCGGCAAGTTAAACATTACAGTCGGAGATGCATTTTTATCTTTGATTACCTTGTACGGCTATCAGGAAATTGATGAAAAGACGACAAGCGAAATTCAGGAATTAGTGACGAAAAGCTGGGAAGAATTTGTCCTTTTGGCGGAAGATGCGGTAGTGGATTTAAAAATGAAGCCGAACCAGAAAAAGAAATCGCTGCTTGAGATTCTGCATCCTTCTGCTCCGCGGCATTTAAAAATAGCATTTATCTATGAAAAGACGGCGGGGACTTCCGCATGGACGTATGCGCATGAATTAGGCAGGCTTCATTTAGAACAGACGTTTCCGGAAGTGATTGAGACGATTTTTTACGAAAATGGCACATTGGAGCAGATTGACTCTTTGCTGGAAGCCGCCATTGCCGAGGGGTGCAACCTGATATTTACGACAACGCCGCCATTTGCGCAGGCGAGCGTAAAAGCGGCGATTGCAAATCCGAAAATACAGATTCTAAATTGCTCGTTAAATACGTCCCACCGCTATATCCGGACATATTATGCAAGGATGCATGAAGCGAAGTTTTTAATGGGGGCGATTGCCGCGGCAATGGCGGAGAACAGCCGTCTGACGTATATCGCGGACTATCCGATTTACGGTTCGATTGCCAATATTAACGCATTTGCGCTGGGCGCGAAAATGATAAATCCACGCGCGAAAGTATTTTTGGAATGGTCGACGAAAAAAGAAATTGACATAGAGGAAAAAATTAGAAAAAGGGGATCTTCCTGCGTTTCCGGAAGGGATATGGTGATTCCGGAAGAAGCGTCCCGTTTCTTTGGGATTTACCATATAGATGAATGGCATCCGAGAAACTTAGCGATGCCGATCTGGCACTGGGGAAAGTTTTATGAGCAGTTAATTCGGACGATTATGGAAGGGACATGGAAATATGACGACGATCCTTCCGTAAAAAAAGCGATCAATTACTGGTGGGGAATGTCGGAAGGCGTTGTCGACGTTATCTGTTCGAAATATCTGCCGAATGGGACAAAGCGTTTGGTGGATCTGTTAAAAACTACAATTTGTTCGGAAACGTTTAATCCTTTTTCTGGGATCTTATATTCCCAGACCGGCGTTGTTTCAGATGATCCGGACGGCAGTCTGACGCCTGAGGAAATTATGACGATGGACTGGCTTGCTGATAATATCATTGGCAGGATACCTGCAAAAGAAGAATTAAAGGAGCAGGCAGAGCCTGTGATTGACCAGCAGGGGGTAAAAAAAGAGGAAGGTTAATAAACTTATGAAAATACTGGCGGTTTCAGATGTGGAGTCAAAGTATCTCTGGGAATATTTTGATAAGAGTAAGCTAAAAGATGTGGACTTAATTATTTCCTGTGGGGATTTAGATCCGTATTATCTTTCTTTTTTAGTTACGATGACGACGGCTCCCGTTTTATATGTCCATGGCAACCATGACGGGCGTTATCAGAGTATCCCGCCAGAGGGATGCACTTGTATAGACGGACGGATTTATGACTATCAGGGGATACGGATTCTGGGTCTTGGCGGGTCTATGCGGTATAGTGAAGGGACGCATCAGTATACGGAATGGCAGATGCGCCAGAGGGCGGCGAAATTGCGGTTTAGACTCTTTCAAAAACGGGGGTTTGACATACTTGTGACACACTCTCCCGCATATCAGTTGAATGACGGGAGGGATTTGCCGCATCAGGGTTTTCAGGTGTTTAGGACTTTAATGGAGAAGTACAAACCGAAGTTTTTTTTGCATGGGCATGTGCATATGACGTACAGCAGACAGCAGAAACGGTATGATAAGTATCAGGAAACGCATGTGATCAATGCGTTTGAAAGATGTGTGTTTGAGTATGACGCGAAAGAGCCAAAGGAAACGATTTGGGCGCCGTGAGGGAAGCGAAATCATCTTCCAAACAGACCCGCTTTTGCTCAGATAAGCTCGCAGCGGTTCTAAGTTCGTAAAAAACCTCACTAAGAACCGGCGGCTTATAATGGTCTGTGTGGAAGATGGTTTCGCTTCTATCTTGGGGGTTGGGGGACGGAAGGAAGTTTGGTCAGGTTTTTGTATTTTATTACGTCTTTTATTAATAACTTGTTTTGGGCTTTTATAAATGATTCAATAAAATCATAGTCTATTTTTTGGGGCGAAGATATGGGCAGTTCTATTTCAACATTGTTTAGGGCGTCCTCGTTAAAGGAAGTCTGTCCCCATGAAAAATTACGGAAAGATTTTTTCATTGCAGTTAGTAAGTAACAGGCTAGTTCTTGTGTCAGGGGGCGTTCTTTGAAGGACATAATTTTTATTTTATCTCCAGTGAAATATGGTTTTTCCTGATAAAATATTGTCGCAGTGTCTTGCCCAAATGATATGGTTGGCGCTTGGTTTAAATAGGATATATCTTGGTTAATGTATCCTCTTATGCCATTATTAGCGCTGCTGCGCGCAACATATGGGTATGATCCATTAAATTTTATGGAATTAGCGTTGAATTTTTTTTTGGAACTCTCGATGTGGAATAAACCGTTTTTTCCGCCAATTTTAAAAGGCTGGTATTTTATTTCGGAATTTAAAAATTTATTTAGCGCTGTTTTTTCGTTTAAGGATAATTCGCTGTCATTCAGCCCGCTGGTTTGAAAGAAGGAGTTGAGTGTGATCATACATTCATTTTCAAGTTCTTTTATATAGTTTTCCATATATTTATAGTTTACATGGTTATTTTCATCAATAGGAAGGACTATTTGCGTATTTTTTAAGGCAATTTTGGTTGCTTTTTTATTATAGGAGAATTTGTTTGCAATCGCTTTTTTTATGCTTGCCATTAAATACAGCGCTGTTTTTTCGTTTAGAAATTCTGACTGCAAAACGCTTGTTGCGCCGTGTCCGTCTTTCAGATAAAATGGAGTCTCAAGATAGACAATATTTTGGTTGTTTGAATGTATCAGTATAGTTGGTTTGCCGCTTGGGTTATTTAATGCTTTTTCTGTAAGTGAGAGATAGGAAATAATGCCGTTGTTTAAAGTGGCTTGTCCGTAAAAAGGATACGTTGCAGCGCTTTCTACCGTTAATTCTGGGATCTTGAGCGGGTCGATTTCATGTTGCGGCTGCCAGTTCAGTACATTTATAAGTTTAAATTTATCGAATTTAACCATCAATGTCACCTCTTAAAATTGCTGATATTTTCCAGCCCAGATATTCTTTTATCGTATTTCTGAAGTCATCTTCTGTCGGAGTGATATTCAGCTTGATATGCTGGGTAAATGTCCAATCGTCGCCAAGAAGGCTGATTGTATCTTCTATATATTCATTTTCAGTAAAGTAATGGAGATATGATTTTCCATATAATACTAAATTCACAATTTCTTCATAACGTTCGATCGCGTTGTCCGTATTTTTTAAATTTGTATCTTGGCTTGATTTTTTTCTGTTTTGCCTTGTATATCCATCATTAGAAAAGTCTATAAATTTTACGATTTGTTTTTCATTGTGCGGCAAACCAACTTCAAAAACATAGATTGCGGTCTGCACTCCGGCTTTTCCCTTAAAAATATCAGCCATATGGATGCTTGCGAGAAGCGTATTGTTTTCCAGTATGTCTTTTGTATATGGCAGTCCATTGCCGCTTCCGGCATTCTCTTGAATCAGGATTGCGGCTTTTCCGTTTTTCATTTTTGAAAGAGCTTTTTTTACGAAAATAAAGCCTTTTCCGGGAGCAGAGTAGGGCGGGTTGAGTAAAAATACATTTGCAAGGAAGTCTTTGCCATTCAATTCGCCCTGTTCATATTTCCCGTCGTATTCTGTCAAACTGTCTTTATGAAGAATGTTTGAGGAACCGTCACCCATTAGAATCATATTTAACACAGCCAATAAATAGATGTCGGAGCGTTTTTCAATTCCTAATAGCTGTTTGTATTTAATGTCTGCAATTTTATAGGTTAATTCCTTGGGGCTGTGTATACGGTCTTGGGCGTCTTTTATCATTAATTTCATAGAAGATATAAGAAATCCTGCAGAACCGGCGGCATAGTCCCATACATAGCTGTCTTTATTTACCTGAGCTAGTTTTGCCATTAATTCTGTTACATAACGGGGAGTCAGAACTACATCATTTTTATCACTGTCAGGAATATCGACCCACGCATTTAGCGTATTGAATAGTTTGCCAGTAAAATCTAGGTGTTTTGCAGAAGTGAATATTGGCATAACATCATTTTTTACGAGTGTATAGACGCTTTTTAATTTACTTTCCCCATGATTTGGCTTCCATAAATCGGAGTATATAAAAACCCGTGATAAATCATTTATTATCATTTCTTTTTTTTCGCGGGGAAGGCTTTTTTCTTCCAAAAAAGAATCAATTTTGTTGATTAATACTCTGCCATCGTTGGTTTTTGCCCCTGTTTCACTTTTTAATTCTGCGATTTCCAAAGGGGCGATTTTACCTTCTACGCCAAGTCCCGCCATAATCATTCCTGTCACAAGTTCAACGCGAGAACCAACAGAGATTTTCAGGTTATCCTGCATTGTTTGGTTTAATTTTTTTAATTTTATCTCAATTTGGTTTTCATATTCTCTGGCTTTCGATTCAATTTCTTCTTCCGTTAAGCCTGCCTTGTCGATTTCTTCTATAAATGCGGTTTGGTTTTTCTTTAGCAAAAAAGATAAATCGCTATAATTGCCAATTTTCTTTGGAATGCAGAAATTTTCGAATGAAATGTAATAGACGGCAATTTCAGTTGTCAACATGTCGCTTTCATCATAGTAGCCATTTATGCCAACTGCAACGGCTTCTTTATAACTAATGCTATGTTCTACGATAGCGTTTGCATAGTGGACAGCTCCATTCACGGCATATTTATTTACGTTTGTGAAATTTTCGGAACCGTCTTTTTTCTTATTGTCTACTTTGCCGTCAGCGGTTAATTTTATAAAGTTTCCTTTTTTTCCTTTGACTTCAATCATTACAGGGATTCTTCTCATTTGTTTTGTTTCTAAAAATATTTTAATGTCTGGGATATTTGCGCCGAAACCGCCGTTTTTGGACGGGGCTTTTTTTAAGGCATTTTCGATTTCAGAATTTATCGGTTCGGTTTTTAAATAATACTTTTCGCCTGCAAGCTGTTTTTTTGCTAAATCTTGAATTTGTTCTTCAATGCTTCTTACAGATTTCTCTGGCATAGTTTTCCTCCAAGTGTTTTTTCGCTTTTTTGCCTTTTATGGTAAAACAGTAAAATATAAGTAAAGTATATTACATATTTGGGAGAATAACAATGGGATTGACTTTTCACATATGCAAAGTATATACTTGAAAAAAACATTAGGAGGAATGTGAAACGATGAAAGAGTTAAAACCAATGAAAGAAGGAAAAGTGCGCGAAGTATATGACACAGGGGACAGCATTGTGATGGTTGCCACTGACAGAATATCTGCGTTTGACCGTATATTAAAAAATGAAATTACAAAAAAGGGCGCGATTTTAACGAAAATGTCGAAATTTTGGTTTGATTTTACGAGGGATATTGTGCCGAACCATATGATTTCTACGGATACGTCGGATATGCCGGAGCATTTTAGGACGGCTGCGTTTGATGGAAACAGCATGAAGTGTAAAAAGTTGGAAATGCTTCCGGTGGAATGTATTGTGAGGGGGTATATTACAGGAAGCGGCTGGGAAAGTTACCAAAAGGACGGCTGTGTCTGCGGCATCCGCCTGCCGGAAGGTTTAGAGGAATCCGCGCAGCTTCCGGAACCTATCTATACGCCGACGACGAAAGCGGAGATTGGACTGCATGATGAGCATATTACATTTGAAGGAAGCGTGGAGATTTTAAAGAAGCTTTATCCGCAGAGAGGGGCGGAGTACGCAGAGAAAATCAGAGATTATACGATTGCTTTATATAAGAAGTGCGCAGAATACGCGCTGGGGAAAGGGATTATTATTGCAGACACGAAGTTTGAATTTGGGCTTGATGAAAATGGAGCCGTTATGCTTGCAGATGAAATGCTGACGCCGGACAGCTCCCGTTTTTGGCCGCTGAAAGGTTATGAATCCGGCAGGCCGCAGCCTTCTTTTGACAAGCAGTTTGTAAGAGACTGGTTAAAAGGACAGGAAGACGGCGCGGATACGCTGCCGGAGGAGATTGTGGCAAAAACTGTAGAGAAGTATGAGGAAGCGTATGAATTGTTGACGGGAGAAAAGTTTTCGTAACAGAGGAAAAGGAGAAAAAGCATGAGTACAGATAGATATGTAAGCCCATTGTCTGAGCGTTATGCCAGTAAGGAAATGCAGTATATTTTTTCACCGGAAATGAAGTTTCGGACATGGAGAAAATTATGGATTGCATTGGCGGAGACGGAGAGGGAACTTGGCATTGCGATCAGTGAAGAACAGATTGAAGAATTAAAAGCGCATAAAGATGACATTAATTTTGACGTTGCAAAAGAACGTGAAAAGATTGTCCGCCATGACGTTATGTCCCATGTGTACGCATATGGGCGGCAGTGCCCGAAAGCGAAGGGGATTATTCATCTGGGCGCAACGTCTTGCTATGTGGGGGACAATACGGATATTATCGTGATGGCGGAAGCGTTCCGTTTGATTAAAAAGAAACTGGTTAATGTAATGGAAAAATTATCCCGTTTTGCAGACAAATATAAGAGCCTGCCGACTTTGGCGTTTACCCATTTCCAGCCTGCGCAGCCGACGACGGTTGGCAAACGCGCGACGCTCTGGCTTTTGGAGTTTCAAATGGATTTTGAGGATCTTTCGTATGTAATGGACAGTTTGAAACTGCTTGGATCGAAAGGGACGACGGGCACGCAGGCGAGTTTTTTGGAATTGTTTGACGGGGATAATGAAAAAGTGGACAAGATCGATCCGATGATTGCTGAAAAGATGGGATTTAGGGATTGTTATGCCGTGTCAGGGCAGACGTATTCCAGAAAAGTGGATGCAAGGGCAGTGAATGTTTTGGCGGGGATTGCGGCAAGCGCTTATAAGATGTCAAATGATATACGTTTATTGCAGCATTTAAAAGAGGTGGAAGAACCGTTTGAAAAGAATCAAATCGGATCGTCTGCCATGGCGTATAAACGCAATCCTATGAGAAGTGAGAGAATTGGCTCTCTTGCGCGTTATGTGATGATCGATGCGCTGAATCCGGCGGTTACTTCCGCGACGCAGTGGTTTGAGCGGACGCTTGACGATTCGGCAAATAAACGGTTAAGCATTCCGGAAGCGTTTCTGGCGACGGACGGCATATTGGATTTATGCCTAAACGTTGTGGACGGCCTTGTGGTCTATGATAAAGTCATTACGAAACATCTGATGGCGGAACTGCCGTTTATGGCGACAGAAAATATTATGATGGATGCAGTGAAAAAAGGCGGCGACCGTCAGGAACTGCATGAGAAAATCAGGAAGCTTTCAATGGAAGCAGGGGCAAATGTAAAACAAGAAGGAAAAGAAAATAATCTGTTGGAGCTGATTGCGGCAGATCCGTCTTTCCGGCTGACGTTAGAGGAATTAAAGGCTTCTATGGATCCGTCTAAATATGTAGGGCGGGCGCCAAGACAGGTAGATCAGTTTTTAAAAGAAGTCATTTCTCCGATTCTAAAAGAAAATGAAGCGTTATTGGGCGTAAAGGCAGAAATAAATGTATAAAAAAAGGGTCTTTAGATCCGTTCTGATATTGGAATGTTTTTTGCTGTGTCTTACTTTTGGCGTAAAGGACGGAAAAGAGCCGGAGACGAAACGGGAGGCAGTTTACGAATTTCATGATTCGTCTGCCGGAGTTGCCATGGCGTTTCAGGAACATATTTTTGAGGCGGGCATTATTCCGAAGGATTTACAGATAGTTCGTTTGACCGTAGAGGAAAAAGCGTCTCTGGTTTATACCTTTTTACAGGGGCCAAGGGCGTATCGGGAAAAGTGGCCGTGGTCTGGCGACTGGTGTGAAAGGCTGGTTCAGGGAAATTCGTTTGGCGCGTTTGGCTGTGGTCTGTGCTGTATGGCGAATATTTACAGCACTTTGTCTGGTTATGAATGTTCTCCATGGGATATGTATGAATTTGCGACGCAGGCTTCCCTTTACTACCCCAGCAGTGAAAGCGGCGCAATCGGCTGGGAAGATATGCAGACGACGCTTACGGCTGCCGGATTTTCATGTAGTTTGTGTGTAAAACCTGCAACGTATGAGGAATTTCAGGAGCAGATGAAGCATACGCAGTCGGCAATCGTCTTAGTCAGCAGTAATTATGACGCCACATACTGGCAAAATACGCCGGGGCATTATGTGAATATCTGGCTCTATCAGGAAGATACCGATTTGGTTCTTTTAGCAGAGCCGGGGAACCCTGAAAAAAACAGGACGTGGATTCCACTCCGTTATGTGTACGATGCATTAAAATTAGTCAGCCCGTACCAATATTTGGCGGTGGCATTTTATGCGGAAGAAGCCAATGGCTGGAAATGGAATGGGATTGATGATAATTGGAATGGAAGATTTTAAATAAATTTAGATAATTTACTTAAGAAAAAGAAATAGTCAGACGATATATAGAGTAACAAATCTAATTTAAGGAGGGATTGGCCGCATACGGATATGAAGGATATTTTAGAGTTTCTTCGGTAATGTTAGTTTCAGGAATGGCGGATTCGACTTCACAGCGCAGGCAGGAAGAACGCCAGTCTGGCAATCAGCAGGAGTTTAGGGCGGTTTTAGAGGAAAAGACGAAACAGTTACAGGAAAACCGCCTTTTGGAAGGAAAAACGATTGGATACACCAAAACTGGCCAGCTTTGTTTTGCGCAGGCATTAAAAAGAAGCTATAATTAGTGGGAAAATGAGGAGCGCCCCAGTGTTTTGAAGATCAAAACGCTGGGGCAATTATGAAGAAATCAAAAAATACCACATGACTGAGAAACTGTTTCTTTGATGTCATCAGCATAGCAATCTTATATGAATAGAGTATGAACAAAGAGAGAATATATTGTAAAACACTGACGTCAGACGTTTTGAAGCGCCCAAATTTTTATTGCGGCAAATCAAGTAATCTGTTACGATATTTTTAGTAAAACATAAAGTGAGGAAAGTATGGCAGATTTAGGCAATCCAAAACATACCATCGCGGTATTACAAAAGTATCAGTTTCATTTCCAAAAAAAGTACGGTCAAAACTTCTTGATCGATCCCCATGTGTTGGAAAAAATTATCCGCGCCGCTCATATCGGGAAAGAAGATTTTGTGTTGGAAATCGGGCCGGGGATTGGCGCGATGACACAGTATCTGTGTGAAGCGGCAAGAGAAGTGGCGGCAGTGGAAATCGACGGGAATTTGATTCCTGTGTTAAAAGACACCTTAAGCGCCTATGATAATGTGGAGGTCATTCATGCAGATGTTTTGAAGCTGGATTTAAAAGAAATGGTTCAAAAGAAGAATGGAAACCGTCCGTTTAAAGTTGTGGCGAACCTTCCCTATTACATTACAACGCCGATTGTCATGGGCTTGCTCGAAAGCCGCCTTCCGGCGCAAAGCATTACGATTATGGTGCAAAAAGAAGTGGCGGAACGTATGCAGGCTCAGGCGGGCGGCAAAGAGTATGGCGCGCTTTCCCTTGCTGTGCAGTATTATGCAGAAGCGGAAATTGTCGCAAATGTGCCGCCAAATTGCTTTATGCCAAGGCCAAAGGTGGGGAGCGCAGTGATCCGCCTGATGAGGCATGAAACGCCGGTTGTGCAGACAGAAGATGAAAAACTGATGTTTCGTTTGATACGGGCTTCTTTTAACCAGAGGAGAAAGACGCTGGCGAATGGCCTTGCCAATTCTGGTGTGTTTCCGCTTACAAAAGAGCGGATACAAGAGTGTATAAAAGAACTGGGCGTTTCGGAAACAGTCCGTGGGGAAACGCTTTCTTTGGAACAATTTGCCCGTTTAAGCGATTTATTTAAAAGAGAACTGCCTTAAATAAGGGGAAGATCAAATATCGCTTTTTTGTCTGTTGCAGGATTCACAGAGCATTTGGCAGTTTTTTGGGCGCGTATGCTCAGATGTTTTTCGTTTCTGTCTAATAAGTATTCATAGCCCTTTCATTTCCCGCCGGCAAATCGGGAAAACGGTTTTTACCCAGTTAATTACGCTTAGGAAATTAATCTTCAGTTTCAATATGCTTACGATCTCCTATCCATCTTAGAGCCGTTTCAAGAGTGCGTCTTTTTGCCTTCCTGTGCGCCAAAAAGCTCGTCTTTGCCGAATAAAGTGAGCTGGGTGTAAAGAATAGGGGAAGAAGCGTAACAGGTGGCAATCAGTTTTTTTAGACCGAGGGATTGGAAGTTTATGGCGAAGTATTTGAAAAAGTTGCTTTCAAACGGGTCGTCGCAGTTGCATAAAACGGTTTTATTGAGGAAATATGATTTATAGTGTTTTAATTCGCGTTCAATTAGGGATAATTGCGTGTAAAACTCGTCGCATTTAAAAGAAACAAGGAAGGAAAAGCGTGGAATAATCTAAAGAGTTCTTTCATATATTGATAATATGAAGCGATTTTTCTATCAAATTTTTTGCGGAATTGCATTTTTTTTACTAATCCCGATTGTTGTGACGCTTTTGATTCAGGGAACGGGAACGGATTCTGCGGAAAATCTCTCATTTATGCCGTCAACGGAAGAACAGGAAGGCGAGTTGAACGAAGATTTTTTGCGTGGAATTGTGGCAAATGAGATTTCTATGGATACGGAACCGGAAGCGATAAAAGCGCAGGCAGTAATTGCAAGGACAAACTGTCTAAGGGCAATGGAACGCGGTGAAAGTTTGCCGGAAGGGCTGACAAAGGGCGAAATGGTCCGGCTTTGGGGGCAGGAGAATTTTTCTGAACGGTACAGTCTGCTTGAAAGCAGCATTGAAGCGACAAAAGGGGTTTCCATGGTATATAACGGCTCGTATATTCAGGCGGACTTTCATAAAATCAGCGCAGGCTATACAAGAGACGCCGCGGAAGTCTATGGAAACGAAGATTTTCCTTATTTAAAAAGCATAGACAGCCGTATGGATATAATTGGCGAAGATTTTTTAAAAGTCATATTTTATACTCCAAATGAGCTTATTGCGAAAGGAGGGGAACTGTTTACGGACGAGACGAAAGCGGCGGCCGCAGAGATGTCAGCTTCTGGCTTTATGGAAAAAATCTCTATATCAAAGAGGGATAAAGCCGGTTATGTTACGGAAGTGGTGATTGACGGAAAGCCGCATTCAGGTGAGGAAGCGCGTTTGTTGTATGGCTGGAATTCTTCTAATTTTTCTTTGAAGGAAGTGGATGGGGAAATCCGCGTTACGACGAAAGGGCTTGGGCATGGATTAGGCGTGAGCCTGCATGGAGCCAATGAATTAGCGAAAGATGGATTTTCCTACAAAGAGATTTTGAAATATTTTTATTCAGGAATTGAATTTGTTACACAGTATGATTGAATAAAAGTAAAAAATACGCACAGACTATAGTCAGCAAGAGTTACTGAACGGTAACAGCTAATATGACTATGGATGGTGATAAAATGAGACGAGGGAATTTTTTCCGGAGAAACCAGTATAAAATAGCGGCAGTATGTATTATAGCAGCTGTTTTAGGCGTAACTGGCGTGTACATGCTAAACAGAAGGGAAACAAAGGAAGAACCAAAACAGCAGGTGGCGGCAGAGCAGCCAAACGAGACGAAACGGACAGTTGTCAGCCAAAAGGAACCAGAGAAGGAACTTCCGGCGGAAACAGAATCGGAAGACATGGAAGAAACAAAAAGCGTGTCTGCCGTGATTCATCCGAAACGGGAAGAAGTGATCCGGAAGGTGGAAGTGAACACAGCGAAAGCAGAAGAAGCGGAACCAAGTAAAACGGAAGAAACAGCGGAAACGTCAGCGGTGAAAAACGCGCCGCCCGCAGAGATTCATTTTGATGCATCCGCAGGGCTTTTATGGCCGGTTTCAGGATCTGTGATTTTGGATTACAGTATGGATCAAACTGTGCATTTTATGACGCTTGACCAATATAAGTACAATCCGGCTGTGATTATCGCAGGAAATGTCAATGACAAGGTAAAAGCGGCCGCAAGTGGGAAAATAACGGATATTTCCACGAATGAAGTGACGGGCTGTACGGTGACTATGGATATTGGAGACGGTTATACGGCAGTTTATGGACAGTTAAAAGAGGTGCCATATGAAACGGGCGCCTACATTGAAGCCGGAAATACGATTGGTTTTGTGAATGAACCGACGAAATATTATTCTCTGGAGGGGAGCAACGTCTATTTTGCGTTGGAAAAAGACGGAGTTCCTATCGATCCCGTAGAATTTTTCCAGTAACAGTTTCCTAAAGAGGAATGTGGCAAAAGCAGAAATGTATGGCTTTTGCCGCATTTTTTGTTTTGGCGTTTTTTCGCAAAATAATGCCTATTTCCACGAAAAATAAAATTTTCCTTGATATTTCAGGTTATACAACGTATAATAGGCGTTGGTATTTATGCAGACAAGACGTTTTATGTATGATTATCAGCCGCAGGAAGACCTTCGGTAACAGCATAGAACGTTTTTTCTATTTTATTGGAAAGTAAGCCTGATGAAAGCGCGGATAAGATGGACGAACCAAAAAAGAGAAGTTACGTTTATATCGTAGAATGTAGTGACGGCACCTTTTACACGGGCTGGACGACGGATGTGGAAAAGCGGGTTGCCAAGCATAATGCTAAAAAAGGAGCTAAATACACAAGATCCCGTCTTCCGGTTAAGCTGGCATATGCGGAAGAAGCTGAGACGAAACAGCAGGCGATGCGAAGGGAAGCGGAGATTAAGCGGTTAAGCAGGCAGGCAAAGCAACAGTTAATCGATCATAGAAAGGAAGTTTATGGAAACAATGAAATTTGAGGAGTTAGGGCTTTTGCCCGAAATTTTACGCGGTATAGAGGAGATGGGATTTGAGGAAGCGACGCCGATTCAGTCTCAGGCGATACCGGTAGTTATGAGCGGCAGCGACGTAATCGGGCAGGCGCAGACGGGAACCGGAAAGACGGCGGCGTTTGGCATCCCGATGTTACAGAATATGGACAGTGAGCTGAAGAAAACACAGGCTCTTATTTTGTCACCGACAAGGGAACTGGCGATTCAGGTGGCGGAGGAACTCCGCAATTTGAGCAAATATATGCACGGCGTGAAAATCCTGCCTGTATACGGCGGACAGGATATTTCGAAACAGATCCGTTCCTTAAAGGGCGGGATACAGGTGATAGTTGGGACGCCCGGCCGTGTGATGGATCATTTGCGCAGAAAGACGATCCGCTGTGAGGACGTGAGAATGATTGTGCTTGACGAAGCAGATGAAATGCTGAATATGGGCTTTCGTGAAGACATTGAAACGATTTTGGAATATATACCGGAAGAACGTCAGACAGTGCTGTTTTCCGCGACTATGCCGAAACCGATTTTGGAAATCACGAGAAAATACCAAAAGGATGCAGTGACGATTAAGGTTGTCAAAAAGGAGCTTACTGTTTCAAATATTGAGCAGTATTATTATGATGTGAAACGCAAAGATAAGACGGAAGTTTTGACGCGGCTTTTGGATTACTATAATCCAAAGGGATCTATTGTGTTTTGCAATACGAAGCGTATGGTGGACGAGCTTTCCCATGAGCTGACGATGCGCGGTTATTTTGCGGAAGGTCTGCATGGCGATATGAAGCAGGCGCAAAGAGACCGCGTGATGGCGAACTTTCGGACGGGCAAGACGGATATTTTGATTGCGACGGACGTTGCGGCAAGAGGGCTTGACATTGATTATGTGGAAGCTGTTTTTAACTATGACATTCCGCAGGACGATGAGTATTATGTACACCGTATCGGCAGGACAGGCCGCGCAGGCCGCGCAGGCAAAGCGTTTAGTTTTGTCAGGGGCAAAGAGGTGTATAAGCTGAAAGACATTATGCGTTACTGCAAGACTAAGATTTTTGCGCAGCCGGTGCCGTCGTCTCAGGACGTAGCGCAGATGCGCGCGGAAAAAGTGATGGATAAGATTGAGACCATTATTGAAGAAGAAAACTTACAGAAGATGATTAATTTCATTGAAAAACAGATCAATGAATCAGATTATACAGCAATGGACATTGCAGCCGCATTTTTAAAACAGGCAATTGGCGGTTTAGAGACGGCTGCGGCTCCGGAGGGATATGGGGCAGACAGCAGATTTTCCTTTGGGGATACTGGAGCGGAGAGTGGAATGGTTCGTCTGTTTATCAATATTGGAAAGAAACAGAAGGTAAAACCGGGAGATATTTTAGGCGCAGTCGCAGGCGAATCTGGAATTTCAGGCGATTTGGTCGGCGCGATTGATATGTATGATAAATTTACATTTGTGGAAGTGCCATTGGAATATGGGAAAAAAGTTCTTCAGGCAATGAGCCATGCAAAAATTAAGGGGAAAGAGATTAATATTGAACCGGCGAATGGAAGATAGGATTGATGGGTTGTTTTTAGAGATAATTTAAAGATTTCTTTGTTAAGCTAGGGCGTGTTGGAAATGATGTTTCTGACACGCTTTTCTATTTGAAAAATAAAGGAGGATTTAAAGATGAGAAGATTATGGAAATGCGCGGCTGCATGGCTGCTTACAGGAGCGTTTGTAATGGGCGCCGCCGGCTGTGGAAGCGGCGGAAAAACGGATCTGGCGGATATGGATTCTGGCGGTTTGGACACAGCGGATGAAAGTGACAAAGAGGCGGCAAAAGGCCGTTATGTGGAAATTTTAAAAGAGACGCCCGACGGCGTGAATGCGATTGAGGAAATGGTAAGGCTGTCTGATGGAAGCGTGGCGTTTATCAATCCTTCTTCAGGGGATTTGCATACATCGGCGGACAATGGGGATTCATGGGAAACGAAAGAGATTCCGGTCTTGGCGGAACTTCTGTCAAATGAGAAAATTGATATCACCAGTATGGCGATTGCGCCTGACGGCGGCATTTTTTTCTCTTATGTAGACTGGGGCAGCGCGCAGGGGGATGGCGTAGGTGAGATTTATTATTATATTGACAAAGACGGCAATGCCGCAGAAATTTCTTTGACTGACGAGACGGGCAGTTATAACTTCTATTTGTCTGAAGCAAAGTTTATAGGAGAGCGCCAGTTGACTGCATTTATGAATGGAGGGAACGCGTACCAAATTGACTTGGATACGAATGCCATAACGCCGATGAGTCTGCCGGAAACTGTGGAAACCGGCGATGTAACGATGAGCGGATCAGGTCATATGTTTACAGCAGGGGACTATGTAATGTCAGATGAGTGGCTGTACCAGATTTCTGCAAAAGCCACGGTAGAGGATTTGACGCTTTGCGATTATCTGAAGGAGGCGTTTAAGGATAATCGTGGGATTGCGGTTTGCTTTGACAGTGAGGATCAGACGATGTATCTTGCGTCGGCAGACGGTCTTTACAGCCATGTAGTGGGCGGAAGCGTTATGGAGAAATTGTTAGACGGTGGCATGTCGAACCTTAGCGACCCGACGAAAAATGTTGTTTCTATTTTAAAGAACGGGGATAACAGTTTTTTGATGGCGTACGATGATGGGGAAATTGATTTGTATCAGTATGATAAAGACGTTCCTTCCGTTCCGACGCAGCAGATTACAGTTTATAGTTTAGAGCAGAATATGCTAATCAGTAAGGCAGTCAGTATATTCCGCAAAAACCATCCAGACGTTTTTGTAAAACAGGAAATCGGCATTTCCGGAGATTATGGCATGACAAGGGAAGATGCAATCCAAAATTTGAACACGAAACTTTTAGCGGGGGAAGGGCCTGATATTTTGCTGTTAGATCAAATGCCGATGGATTCTTATATTGAAAAAGGAATGCTGGCAAATTTAGAGGAAGTGATTGGGGAATTGGAAAAATCAAATCAATTTTTTTCAAATATTTTACGCGCATACCAGACGGACAGCGGGCTGTATGCCGTTCCGTTCCGTTATCAAATTCCGGTTTTAGTTGCCCAAAAAGGGAAGGCAGATGAAATTTCTGGTATTTCATCATTGACAGGCATTGTGAAAAAAGCGAGAGAAGATCTGCCAAATGCGACTACTGTATTAGGGACATACACTGCGGAAGAACTGTTGAACCGTTTATTTTTGGCAGGTTCGGATTCTTTTTTAGTCTATAGCGGAACAGATGGAGAGGCGCCAGAGAAGAAATTAGATGAAGGCGCGGTGAAACATTTTCTGGAGCAGGCAAGTGAAATTTATCAGGCGGAGCAGCAGAATATTACGGAAGAAAAATTAAACAATCATAATAAAAGCCTGACATGGTATGGCGAATCCGGCATTCAGTCGCCTTTAGAAACGCTTAGGGTGGACACAGGAAGCCTGTTTGATGTGGTTTCCGGCAATCAATCGTTTATCTTGGGGAAATTAAGTGGAATGACCGATGTGCAGATGGCGTTAGGAGGCCCGGACGGGGAACCGGAAAAGGGAATGTCTTATAAAATTATAGGAGGCGCGGAAGGAAAATTATTTACGCCAAATGGAATTGCAGGCATCAATGAGAAAACGAAAGAAAAGGAACTTGCCCTATCGTTTTTGGCGGAGTTATTGAGTGAGGAGACACAAAAGGCGGATTTGGACAATGGGTTTCCGGTCAATGCAGATGCGTATGATAAATTTACGGAGACATTGTATCCTGACCATTCATATGGATTTTCTGCGGCTACAGTGTCTGAAAATGGTGAAGAAAGCGGCACGGTGCATTTTTCGGCGCAGTGGCCAAGTGAGGAGGAAATTGCGGCGCTGAAAGAGCAAATCAGCGGTTTGGAGATTCCATCGCTTTCCGATAGCGTGGTTCTTTCGGCTGTGATGGAAAACGGCATTAAGGTGTTAGAAGGGGATATGGGCGTCGAAGAAGGGTGTGATGCGATTGTTCAAAAAATCGAACTCTATCTGGCAGAGTAGGGGGTGGTTTTTACTGCCAAGCTTAGCGGGAGTGACGCTTTTTGTCATTCTCCCGTTTGGCTATATGCTTTTTTCTTCGTTTTCGAATGGGTTTGTCAATTATAAAACGGTTTTGGCAAACGAAGCATTTCATTTGGCAGTGAAAAATACGCTCTGGTTTACAGGCGTGGGGATTCCTTTGCTGTTGTTTTTCTCCTTTGCGGCGGCGCTTGGGATTTATAAAAGTAAATATATGCGTTTGCTTAAGTCTGTGTATCTGCTGCCAATGGCAGTGCCGACGGCTGTCGTCGTTTTAATCTGGAAAGTTTTTTTCCACAAAGCGGGGGTTTTAAATCAGATTTTGGAATTGTTTCAGATACAAGCGGCAGACTGGCTTTCCGGTGGTATGGCGTTTTGGGTGTTGATTATCAGCTATATCTGGAAAAATCTGGGGTATACGATTGTCCTTTGGCTTGCAGGCATGTCTGCAATCCCAACGGCAATTACGGAGGCGGCGCGGGTGGACGGCGCAAGTGAATGGCAGTGTATCCGCTATATGATTCTGCCACAGCTTAAGCCTGTGTTTTATACGGTAACAATGCTTTCTTTTTTAAACTCTTTTAAGGTTTTTCGGGAAGCGTATCTGGTGGCGGGCGCCTATCCCCAAAAAAGTATGTATTTGCTTCAGCATTTGTTTCATAACTGGTTTACAAATCTGGATATGGATAAAATTTCCGCCGCCGCCGCGCTGCTTGCCGTGTTTTTTGCGCTGTGTTCGCTGGCGCTGCAGAATATGTGGGAAAAGGAGGAGTTTTCTTAAATGCGGATAAAAGTATTTCGGTTTGTTTTATTTATAGTGGGACTTTTGTTTTGCCTTCCTATTCTTGCGGTAATTTTAGGGGCGCTTAAAAGCGACAGGGAATTGATGACGGCGCTTTTGCCTGTGATTGGGGCAGGCGGCGGGAAGATTTCATGGCATTTACTGCCGCTTTATCCGACGGCAAAACATTTTATCAAATTGTTGTTTTATACTCCAGAGTTTTTTACGGTGTTTTGGAACTCAATGAAGATTGTGGCTTGTATTTTGGCGGGACAGTTATTTGTGGCGGTTCCGGCGGCTTTTGGATTTGCAAAGTTTTCGTTTCGTGGGAAAAATGCGTTATTTATGGCATATGTGATTTTGATGTTAATGCCGTTTAGCGTTATGATGCTGCCTTCTTATCTGGTGTTGGATCGGGTGAATTTGATGAACACGCATTGGGCGGTGATATTGCCCGCAGTATTTTCGACGTTTCCGGTTTTTTTAATGTATCGGGGGTTTAAAGCAATTCCAAAGGAGTTATATGAAGCGGCGAGGATAGACGGGGCGGGAGAGTGGCAGATTTTCTTTACAATCGGGCTTCCGCTTGGATCGCCGGGGATTTTATCGGCGCTTGTGTTGGGGTTTTTAGAATATTGGAATTTGGTGGAACAGCCGCTGGCGTTTTTGGAAGATCCTTCCCTATGGCCGTTGTCGCTTTACCTGCCGGAAATTCATCTGGCGAAGGCGGGCATGGCTCTGGCGGCCTCGGTAGTTACGTTGCTTCCTGCGGTGTTTGTGTTTTTTATGGGACAGGATTATTTGGAGCAGGGGATTGTGGCTTCGGGGATGAAAGAGTGAAGGGAGAGTGGCGGGTTTTGTGTTGTGCTGGGAGGTGGATAGTTTGGAATCTGGATTTTGGGGAGTGGGGATATGGATTAGGTGGTTGGGGGTGGATAGTGGAGTGTTGGTATTTTGGGGAAGTGTATATGGATTGGGTGGTTGGAAGTGTAATAGTAAAGTGTGTAATTTTTGATATTTGTGATGGGTGAAGGGATAGGGATTTTGGTGAGATGTGGTATGGCTTTATGTAGGCGGTGAAAAAATGGGAACTGGAATAGAATTGGCGGTTGTGGCTGGATTGTCAGTAAAATGATGGAAAAGTGTGTTGACTGATTTTAGGCTATGTGTGAAAAATGTGAAGTGAACGGATATGTAAGGGCGGAGAAGTGAAGCATTGGCGGTTTTGCAGTTGTAGAAAGTTTGGATCATTGATGGTTTATTTTTGAGGACATTGGTTGTTTGGGTATGGGTTGGAATTTGTTTTTTGAGTTGGAAAATAAGAAATGGAAAATCGAGAATATATATAAGGAGTAGGTAATGAGAAAATATAAGGAACGTGCAGTGAAATATTTTGCGGTGTTTTTGCTGTTTATGTTGGTTTGTACGATTGTTTCGAGGGGGATTTATGCGTGGCAGATGCCGAAGGTGGTGACGGAAACGGTGGAAACGCATACGTTGACGCGTAAAATTTTGGCGGACGGGGTTGTGCTTACGAAGGAGGAGGCGCCTGTGGTGGTGGAGGCTGGGATTTTGGTTGAGAAGGTTTGTGTGGTGGAGGGGCAGAAGGTGGAGATTGGGGATTTGCTTTTGCAGTTGGATTTGGAGGATTTGGATCGGCTGATTGGAGATTTGGATTTGCAGATTCGGGCGGAGGAAGCGAAGCTTGCGGAATTGAATGCGGCGGGAGCGGCTGCGGTGAATCGGGCAAATCAGGATTTAAAGGATGCTTCGGATAGTTCGGCGGGGGCAGTTAGTCAGGCGGACGGTGTGTATCAGGCGGCCAGAAGGGAGAGGGATTCGTTTCCTTCGGAAGAACAGTATCGGGAAAGCGCTTATCAGAAGGATGCGGAATATCAGAAGCTGCTTCAAGCTTCCCGTAAGAAGAAGGCGACGAAAGAGGAGAAGGAAGCGTTTGAGTTTTATAAGAAAAGTTTGGATGCGGCTCTGGCGGAAAGTTATGCGAAAGAGAAACAGGCTTTGGATGCGGCGGTTGCGGAGGGGGAAGCGGCAGTGCGGGAGGCGAATATGAGTCGTGAACAGGCGGTGAAACAGGCGCAGAGGGAATTAGAGGATGCGAAGAATAATGGTGGGAGCGGAACGAAGTTGGAACAGCAGAATCAGATCCATCTTTTGAAAGAGAAAAAAGAGAAGTTTTTGAATTTGAAGCAGGCGGAGGGGAAGGTTTTTTGCGAATTGTCTGGGTTTGTTGGGAGGATTATGGCTCAGGCGGGTGAACGGACGGCGGACACTTCGGCGCTTGTGGTAAGTGATGCAGCTGGGGAAAAGCTGTTTCAGGCAATTTTGCCACAGGAGGAGAAGTCTTATGTTGCAATCGGAGATACGATGAGCCTTTCTTTTCCGAAGGGGACAAAGCATCTGAATGGTGTGGTGATTGAAGCGGTGGGGGAGTTGGAAGATGGGAGTTGTCAGGTGACGGCTAAAATTTCTGATCCGGATATTATGATTGGCGATCTTGGAAAGATGGAGATCATCAAAGAGATCGGGCGGTATGCGTGTACGATTCCTAAGACGGCTTTGTTTAGCGATGGCGGGACGGATTATGTTTTGCTTGTTGAGGAACAGGAAACAATTCTTGGCGCAGAGCTGATTGCAAGGAAACGGAAGGTGAAAGTTGCAAACCAAGATGAGGAGTATGTGGCTTTGGAAGACGGGGCTTTGACGGAGGAGGAGAAGTTTGTGGCGGATTCTGAATTGGATAAGGAGATTAAAGACGGAACGAGGGTAAGGCTTCGTGAAGAATAATGGGGAATTAGAAACTGCCGCATTCGGGTGGATATGTGTTTGGCATAAGGAGAATGCGGCGGTTCTTTTTTGATTGGGGATATAGGAGTTAGTTTTTTTTCCTTTTTGCGACTATGACGAATCTTCCATCTTCGGTGTGGTTGTCGCAGGTGGAAAGTGTAAGGAATGTGTCTGTCCATTCTGCTGTTTTTTCGGTATCGTATAAGGAAAGTTTTTTTATGTTTTGATAAAAGTCTTGAAATTCTTTTTCTGTGTCGGCATGGTAAAATTCGTAATACTGAAAATTGTCTTTTTGGTTTGAAATTTGTGTTGGAAATGCCGCTAGGATTTCGTATTGGCGGGTTTCGGACAGTGTGTCAAACTCTATTTCCGGGTGTGTGTCGTAGAATGAGTAGATTTTATATTGATCGAGCTCTCCAAACATGGAACCGTCTTTCATATTATGCCCATATATGATAAAGTTTGTATCCGGAGTGGTAACGTCTGCAATTTGTTTGACATACAGACAGCCATAACGGCTTTCGTTTTTGTAAAAGTCATGGCTGAGATAGTAGTTGTCGTCTTGGCACTGCATGACGGGATAATCAATTTTAGTTCCTTCTATTTTCAGCCAGCCGATTAGATCGGCATTTTTTTTTGCAAGTTTTTGTAAATGATCTTGGCGTGTTGTTTTGGCGGAGGGCTTTTTTGTATGAAAGCCTTGCTTTAATTCTTCTGCCTGTTTTTTATGTTGTACGGATAAATAATATGTCTGGCCGATTTTGACCAGACATATTATTAAGATGGCTAGAAGAATGATTCGTATAAATTGGAATCTGTCATGTTTTTTCATTCACTATCTTCCTTTTTGCGTTTCTTCTTTTTGCCGTAGATAGAAATATTTGGCGTTTTTCCCCGAAGGAGGAAAAATACATAGAGTACGCCGGAGAGCATTGCGATCGTGACGTAAAACTCTATTTGGGAAGCATCTCCCGTTTGCGGTTCGCTTCCTGTTTGGATTGTATTGGTTTCCTGAGCCTGCTGTGTGACAGGAGCAGGGGCATTAGTGATTTTTGCAGCTGGTTTTTTCTTTGGCGCTTCTTTCAGTTTGATTTTTACCTGACGGGTGGTTTCGTTTCCGAGATTATCCACTGCCGTGACTTTTAAGAAGTGTTCGCCTTTAGTTGAAATTTGAACGGAAAAATCACATTCTTCTATTAGTTCATTGCTAAAATCTTCGTCCGGCGCAGGCGTTTTCGCGCCATTGTCTATCTGGTATATGACGCTTTGAAGCCCTCCTGAAATTCTGCTGTGGTTTTCATTGTCTTTTACAGAAACGTTTACCGTGACAGGGTTTGTAAACCAGTCTGAGATACTGCCGTTTTTGGTGGAAAAGCTGATTTCCGGCGCGTCGTCTTCGACGATAATGCCGTCTTCCGCAGTAATTATTTTTTCTGCGGATACATTTCCGGCATTGTCGGTTGCGGAAAGCAGGATTACGCCCTTATAGTCATCTGTAATTGAAATTTTTGCTGTGGCAGTTCCGTTTACCGTTTCGATTTTTGCCTTTCCTTCTGAAAGTTCTCCGTCTTCCGGCATTAAGGTGAAGTCAGCCTGTTTGACGCCGCTGCCTTCTTCTATAATTGGAATGGTAAGGAACAGTTCCGGACGGCGGATAATATAGTTTAGCGCATTCCGGTATCCGTCGTTATACGTCGTGTCTCCTAAAACGGGAGCTGTCTCGTCTGCCCATTTTGCATAGAGAGTCGCGGTATTTTGGCTGGTGTTGTTTTCTGCTGTTTGGGAAAAATCCCATTTGCTGTCGTCGGTTCCGGCCGTATTTAGATACCAGCCTTTAAATTCGTATCCATTTCTTTTGGGCGCTTCTACTGATTCTAATAATCCGCCATAGCGTACAGTCTGTTTGGCGGGGGCTTCTCCTTTTCCACCGTTTAAATCGAATCCGATTTCGTAAGTGTTTCTGTCGTAATAAAATTTAAGCGTTAGCGATCCGTTTTCGTCTATGACTCCGGAGGCAGTTCTTAATTCATGGGAGGTGTTTTCTGTAAATCCCGTGTATGTTTTCGGTTCTGCCGTAACTGTCGCGCCAATTTCGCCCATAAGTTCCTGAGAATCCGTTTTTACTCTTGCATAGGCGTTTCCGTTTAGGGTCTGTCTGTAATGCTCCACTTTATATTTTCGTTGCTGCCGTCGGATTTCTACTGATTTTTGCTGGATCGTTACGTTTCCGGCATGGTCTACTGCGGTGACGCTTAAGGTATGAATCCCAGCTTCTTTTATTGTAACGTCAAAGCAGCAATAAGTCACGGTGTCTTCATCAAAGCCTTTGTCTGAAGCGGCAATTTCCGTTCCTTCGTCAATGGTGTAGACAATGCTTGCAATTCCTCCGGAAACGCGGCTTTCTTCCGTCGATGCCGCTTCATCTTCAACGACAACATTGATGGTGGCGGAATCATAATGCCAGTCTTCTCCGTTTTCAGCTTTTGTGGAAAAGCGGATTTCTGGGGCATTGTCTTCCACAATGATTTTGCCGTCTTCTGCCGTCATGGATTTTTCCCGTGATATATTTCCTGCGTGGTCGGTACAGGTTAAGAAAACTTTTCCTTTAAAATCTTCATCTATTACAATTTTAGCAATGGTCTGGCCGTTTTCATCTGTTTCGATGGCGGCTTGTTTGCCAGAAGATGAGGTTTCGCGTTTGGAATTTGTTTCGGGTTCATCTTCGGACAGTAATGTATAATTCGCTTCTTTGATCCCGCTTCCTTCTTCCGTAACTGGAACTGTGATAATCAGGCTTTTTTTACGGATAATCTGGTTGAGGAAGTTTTTGAAACCTTCGTTAAAGGAGGCGTCTCCTAAAACGGGGGCGATTTCATCTGCCCATTTTGCATACAGCGTGACGAAACGGGAATTTGTGTTTGTTTCTACAGTGTTTTCAAAATCCCATTGGCTTCCGGCTGTCCCGTTCTGGTCTTTGTGCCAGCCCTTAAAGGAGTAGCCCGTCCGTTCCGGTTCCTCCGGCGGGGTTGCCCGTCCGCCATATAGAATTGTCTGGGCGTTTGGAACGTTTCCGCTGTCTTTATAATTGAGGTTAAAGTCCACTTCATAAGCGTCTCTGTCGTAATAAAGTTTCAGCGTCAATGTGTTTAAGGCGCTTACAACGCCAGAGGCTACCCTTGAGGTGTGTGACGTATTTTCTGTAAATCCAATGTATGTTTTTGCTTCGGCCTCTACTGTAGAGTCGGTAGCGGCAGTCAGATTCTGTGTATCCGCTTCTATTTTTGTATAACCGTCCCCAGTTACGTTTTGCTGATAATGCTCCACTACATATGCCGTTTCATTTTCTGGGAGCCAGTAGGCATATAACGTCGTGTCTTTATCAAATTTCGCTTTGCTGTTTAGATCGTAAACAACGCCAGAACCGTCTGGATTTGCCGCCCACCCTTTTAGTGTGTAGCCGACACGGCTTGTTTCCCCATTCAAAGTAAATTCCGGCAAATCATATGTAATTTCTTCGTGTACATTGGCAAAAAGCTGGTTTGTCCGTCCACGCGGCGTTTCCTCTCCTCCGTTTGCATCGTAAGAGAGGGCAATGGGTTTTTGGTATACTCCATAGAAGGAAGCGTCTCTTAGTAAGGTATAGGAGTCGCCGGGCTTAAATCCGCCTATATAATCTGCCGAATCTTCCAGCGCCCAGCCTATCGGCGTGTATCCTTCCATCGGCTTTAATTCCGGCAGATGAATCATGCCGCCGTTGTCTTTGCCGTCTATCGTTTCAAATGTGTCTGCGCTTCCCGAATAGAATTTGGCGGAAAGGGAAGCCGTAAAAATAGCGTAAAGCGTTAAATCATCTGTCAGGTTTGAAACAACACTGCCCGGCTGGTAAAATATGCCAGAACCGTCTGAGGCTGTATTCCAGCCAATGAAAAACTGACCGTCAAGACTGAGCGCATCAGCGGATTTTATCGTTATGCTTTCGTCGGCATGATAAAGGGTTTCGTCAATGACCGAGCCTTGCGCCCCGTTGCTGATGTATGAGACCGTTAAACCATATTCCGGATCGGTCTCAGAGATATAAATTTGGTTTGTTTCGGCATTTAACACCGCATACCAGATGCGGTCAGAATTTGCTATGTCCACAAATTTAATTTTTTTCATATCCCTGTCTGTCAGCGTATACCCTTCCCCTTCTGCAATGACATAGCCTTCACTTGCTTTTACATAGATAGTAGTGGCAGTGTTTAGCGCGCCCGTTATGTATATTTTCCGCTGTGTTTCGTCCTGCTGATCCAGATAGATGCCGTCTGTTCCGGATTTTTCCCTGCCATCTCCGCAAAATTGCACGGCTCCAGAGAGGGAGAGTTTTGTCTGGCCTGTCGCAACAGAAGAATTCCAGATTGCCCCGCTTCCCTGACAGCCTTCCATAGACGAGACATTTCCCTGAAAATAGCCGCCTGCCAGTTTTGTTTCTGTGCCTCCGGCGCCGCTGTGATAGATGCAGCCGCCTTGCCCTGTGGAAGAATTGTTTATAAAACTGCCGCTATTTATCGTGACATTTGAAGCATCGTTATAGAGAAATCCTCCTCCGCGGGGTTGGGCCGCGGTCGTCCTGTTATTCTGGTATGTTCCGCCATTTATGGTGATGGCGCTTCCCATTGCATAAACGGCGCCGCCGCGGAAGGAAGAAGAACAATTTGAAATTTCCGCTTGCTCCAGTGTGGCAGAACTCCGGTTGAGATGGATTGCGGCTCCGCCTGTGCCGCTGCCAGACGTTGCGCCGCCGCTTTCTGCCGTTCCAGCGCCGCTGTCCGGCACTTCTTTGACACAGTCTAAAATCCGGCATCCGTTTCCTAAAGTGACCGTTCCCATCATTGCGGAAATCATAGATTCGCCAGAAGGTATGGAAGAGCCGGAAATTACCGTGTCATTTATAGTTAGGCTTTTCCCTGCTTTTACTAAAAGGCAGGCCTGCGCGTTTCCTCTTGCAATCGTTCCTCCTCCAGAGATGGAAACAGAGCCCTCAACTGATACGGCTCCAGTTAAAGTAAGCGTGGTTCCGGCATTGATGATAAGTTCCCCGTCCGGCAAAGAGCCTGCTTCCCAAATGGTATTTTCGCTTATTGTCCCACAAGCAGGTTTGCTTTTCGGCATTTCTTCTTCATCTAAAGAATGTAATGTATAGAGTTCAGGATTGCCTACGACAACCGTGATTTCAGGAAGGGCTGCGCCTTCTGCCAGTGTATAGCCTGCCGGAAGGATAGGCGTAAAAAAATACGTTCCTTCCGTTGTGGCATCGTATTCGGGAGAACTTTTCCAGAGGATACCTTCAATGATAGAAGTCTGCCCCAAAAGATCCGATCCTTTCAAGGAAACTTCTTTAAATTCCATGGAGGTTTCGTTTGCGGAATAATGTTCCTCTATTGTTACGGATGTTGTTTTTGCGTTGTCATTTTCGACGGAAACCGACGTATCCGCTGGTTTTACCGTCGATGTTTCAGACGGGACGGCGGGTTCGCTGTCCTGTTTTGGCTGTTGTGGAATTTCTTGAGGAACCGTGGGATCTTCAGGCGTTTCGCCGCCATTCTGAGAAGGGGAGTCCGTGTTTTCTGGCCAAGGAGACAGTTCCGGCTGTGGCGTCGGGGTCTGTTCCGTTTCCGGTTGTGGCGGCGTTTGGGTTTCCGTTTCCGGCATTTGTGTGGAATCCGTCGTTTCCGGCGTTTGGGTTTCCGTTTCCGGCATTTGTGTGGAATCCGTCGTTTCCGGCTGTTGTGTTTCCGTCTCTGGCATTTGTGTGGATTCTGTTGGTTCCGGCTGTTGTGTTTCTGTCGTTTGTGTGGATTCTTCCGGCTCCGATTCTGTTTCCGGCGGTGTTTCTGAATCGTTTCCGGTTACCTGACGGCAGAACACCGTCAGCGTATTTGGCAGGTTTAAATCTTCTAATGGAGCGCCCAGCTCTACAGTCTGTAAACTAATATCCATTGGAAGTGGTTCAAAAGACAGCGCTTCTATACGCGCGGCAAAACCTTCGCTTCCTGTTCCTGAAATAGAAAATCCATAATATTCAACAGGAATCAGCGTCATAATCAAACAGATGCAAATCAGCGCAGACAGCATCCATTTTTTGACATGGTGTTTCATGTGTTTTGGTTGATTCATTTCATACATCCTCCTAATTGTTCTTTATCAAAATCCGTACCGGATATTAGGGATGCCGGCTGCTTAACCTAGCGGCATATTCTTTTAATTGTTCGACGATGGAAAGCGTTTTTTCTACGCTGTCTTTGTCTGCGTTTGCTCCTTCAAGCGTTTCCGCGGCTTTTGCGGTAATTTGTTCTGTGCTCGCGGATACGTTTTGAATGCTTTCTGTGATTTGTCCATTGGCCTTTGATACGGTTTGCACGATTTTGTCCAGATGGTCTGATTCTTGTAAAATTTGGTTTACTGCGATATGTATTTCTGAAAATTCTTTTGCAGTGTCATTGACGTATTCTGTCTGCGCGCGGTTGCTGTCTAACAGGCTGTTTATGGAAGCGGCTGTTTGTTCCAGCGCTTGGCCTATGCCTTCAATGAGCTGATGGATATTTCCAGTTGCGTTTTTCGTTTGAGCGGACAATGAGGAAATTTGATCGGCCACGACGGCAAATCCTTTTCCGGCTTCTCCTGCCCTTGCGGCCTCTATACTGGCGTTAAGCGCTAACATTCCGGTCTGTGAGGCTACGTTGTTAATTAAGGTCAGGATATCCTGCATTTGGCTGGTATGGGCTTTCAATTCCTGCATTTGCTCTGCCACATACTGGCTGGTTTTTTCAGAATTTGCGACTTGTTCTAAGAGCTGTTCCATTGTTAGTTTGCTGTCGGATACAATCTGTTCGGAAGTTTTTACCTGTCCGGTGATTTGTCCGGCAACTCCTTCAAGCGTTAGGATATCTTGTTGTATTTCAGAAGTCTTTTCCTGCTGGGTCATAATCGCTTCCGCTGTATGCTCCGCGCCTTCGGCTAAGTCTTCCATGGAAGATTTTGTGTCACTAATTGAAACGTCCAGTTTATAGGTTTCATCTGTAAGGACTTTAATGCTGTGTTCCATGGAACCGGCTATGCTTAACGCAGTTTCAAGGAATTCGGAAGTCTGCTTTTTTTCCTGATCCAGTCTGTGGATACGGCTGGCGTTGATCCGTTCGTTTAGTCTGGACGTCATGATGCTGTAAAAGGACATTAGTACAATACAAGCAATCGCAACTTCAATTTCTGTAATAAAAGCAAGGCTTAAATGGCGTGTGAGAGCCAGCTTTGTTACGCTTATAATGTTGATAAGAAGACCGCTGGCGCTACAGATAAGGGCAAGACGGAGCCTGCCATAAACCATCAGCAGGGTCATAAGTACGATGATATAGCAAAATACGATCATTTTATCTGTTGTCAGCATGACGTAAGCATAGAAGATAATGTAAGATATCATGGCGATATAGCGTATAGAGGCTGCTGTTTTGTCTTTTAGGAAAACAGCGGTCATAATGACGGTAGGGAGTATGGTTAAGAGAAATACAATTAGGTATTCCGGCAGAGAGCGCTGGTTTTTTAACACTTCAATAAAATATGAAATGGCAAGTATTAGATTCATCGCGTCCATGCCGATTACAACTACTTTGTTTTTTGCCTGTTCTGCAATAAGATCATCAGATAAATCATCCGTGATATCTTCAAGTCTTGTCTGCATGTGGTTAAACCTCCATAAACGTCTCATTTTTCTTTTTATTATACGATGTTTGGCGGATTTTTTCAATTAAAATTTGGAGGCGGCGGCAAGCGTTGGAGTTGGAATATTATGTTATTAAGGAAGAAAGAAAATATGTAAGAAATTAATCTGAAAGCAAAGCGTTTCGGAAACATAAAATCATCAGAAGCGGCAAAAACCTGAAATTTAAGTTAAACCAATAAAAACTATAGAACATATGCCGCAATGTTCTATAGTTCTTAGTCTGTATATGCGGGTAACAGGACTTGAACCTGCACGGTCTCCCACCAGAACCTAAATAATAAGAATCGCTTTTATGTGGTGTTTTTTGGTATCATATCATGCTGTGGATTTCGGCTTTTCAGACATTTCGTGCATATAGTGTTATTCTGTGTTCTATTGTGCTGTTGGCGTTGCTGTCAAAATTGCTGTCAAAAAAATATAGAATTATGCGTTGCAGATAATCTTTTTCAAAAATATATTATTCCTATATGCAAATAGGTGTTAGAAATATATTTGGCAGAAATGAAAAATTTTTGAAATAATCAAGGATTTACCAAGTTGCATAATGATAGATCTATGCTATAATTAAAAAACAAGAGGGGGTGCGGTGTTGAGGGTTTATCTTGATATGTGTTGTTTCAACAGGCCGTATGATGATCAGTCACAGTTGAAAGTAGCAATGGAAACGCAGTGTAAGCTTCATATTCAAAACCTGATAAAAGAAAGAAAACTGGAAATGGCCGCATCGTATATGCTTAGGTACGAATGCAGCCAGAATCCATTTGAAATGCGAAAAAATACAATTTTTGAGTTTATGAACAAACATACGCATGTATATGTAGGGGATAGATGCCAAAAAGAAATTGAAGAAAAAGCGCAGAAAATTATGGAGACTGGCATCAAATTTAAAGATGCCTGTCATGTTGCCTCGGCGATTTATGCGGAATGCAGCTATTTTATATCCACGGATAAGCGGCTGTTAAAGTATCAAACGAATGAAATAAAAATGGTTACGCCAATCGAATTTGTAACAGAAACGGAGGCGGATTAAATGTCTGCAAATATGGTTGAAATTATGAACAGGGGCATGAAATGCCTGACAGATCAAATGGGAATTGTGGAGGCAGAGCAGTTCATTTCCTTTGTTATCAGAGAAAAATTTGATTATACAAAATGGCAAAGAGGGTATTTTGACAGGAAAACGCCGGAAGAAATCAGCAGGGAGGCTTCTGATTTTGAACAGGCGCATCCTTTTTCAGGCAATGCCATAAGGCTTTGATTTTGAAAAATAAATTTTGATATTGTAAATAAAGAACTTGTGCTGTCGGGGAGAATCAAACAATGGTTCTTCCCGATTGTTTTCTGAAAAACTAATGTATGGAATCAAATACGCTTCTTGGTATTTTCCAATACCGTCCAAATTTCACAGCAGGGATCATATGGTTCTTTATCATCCGGTAAACAGTTGACGGGCTGACCTGCAGCCTCTCACAGAATTCTTTTACGGTCATGTAATAGTCGTCCATTTTCTCTCCTTTCCAAAGCGGAATGCTTCAATTATAAATAATTATTTTTCCACTCACAACTGAGCAATAGAGGTCATGCGCATTTATGATCCTCATTATTTTTATGTTATGTCTAACAAAACGATAAATGGCTTCTGACAATTTGATAAGGAATCAAAAAAATGTACCCACAAAAAAATTAGAATTTAACAACGATATGCATTTGTAAAACAGCAGAATTTTATGAAAAATGAAAAGAAAAATTGCGTACCTGCTATATATATTTAAATTTATAAAAGGAGAAAAGAATGAAAACAAAAAATGAATCTATAAAACTACGAGTAACAAAAGAACAAAAAGAAAAATTAAAATACTTATCAAAACAAAATAATGAAAGCATGAGTGTTTATATATTGAGAAAAAGCATGGAAGAAAAAATCAGTAGTTATCGTTTTATTTCAGATAAAATTGACATCTGTAATTTGTTAAATGAGATTTATCATGGCCTGGTAATGTCCGACGGCAGGCAGACGGAGCAGGAGGTGAGGAAAATATTTCAGACGGCGCTGAAAAAATTTGGGGAGGATTTTAGAAAATGAAAAGTTCAGAATACGGATTATTACTTAACAAAGCCAGAAAAGGAAAATATTCTAATTTTCAGGATATGGTATATTTGATCCGGTATGTAACGCGCACAAATGGAAAGCCGGACAATGACCTGATTACATGGGGCGGCATAGGCGTTGCAGAATTTACGGGGACGGAAGGAATGACAAGGCAGTTTGAAGACGTACAGAAGATGCACAGGGGGAAAGGTAAATTTGGGCGGTATGTGGACCATGAGATTTATTCCTGTTCATCTGTGGAAGAAAGGCATATTAAGGAAAAAAGAATAGACGTGGATAAGATTGCACGGAAAATGGCATATGATTTTTATGAGAGGGACCACTGCCAGGTTGTATATGGCGCACATACGAAAGACAGTGGCAATGACTGCATACATATTCATTTTGTCATTAACAGCGTAAATTTTACCACAGGAAACAAACGGCGCGAGAATATGAGGCAGACACGGGAACGGCAGGACAGATTCAGGCAGATCTTAAAAGAGGAGATAGAGAAATGACATGGCCGCATATTCCCTGACGGCTTGTTATGAAAGAACAGGCTGTGTCTGGGAGCAGGTTTCTATGCTCCCTGTGGGACATAGAACCGTGCGGCTGTTTCTGCGGCGTTTTGAGTTATATATTATTTTCCTGTAACTGTGATGCATCAGATATACAGAAAGCTGGAGGGGCTGCGGTACAAGGTATATTTTGGGAGATGGAGGAACAGCCTGGCAGACACCCAGAGGATATGACAGACCAGGCAGCGCCGGGTTTCAGGAATAAAGAAAAAGGGAAGAATCGGGACGGAAAGAGAAAAGAAGGAACAGGGAGAATGTTACGTGGGATTTGAGAAAAAAGAAGAACAGGGACAGGACATAAAGCTGGAACAGATAAACGAAATGCTGTCAGATGCATTAAGCCTCCTTATTTTACTGGAAAATGATATGGAGATACAGAAGTCAGACGGAATCCATGCCAGAATCCTGAAAATGATACATGGAAACTTAAAAGGCATGAAAAAAGAACTGTCCGCATATATGCGACAGGAAGAGGAATGACGGACGGAAAAGAGATGACGGCCTAACCGCCCAGTCCCCGAAGGAAGTCCTGCAGGAGCTGGCGCTGCCTGCCGTCCAGCATGGAAGCGTCAACATAAGCGTCGGACGGCTTTTGAAGGCCGAGCAGATAGTCGGTGGAGCAGCGGTACAGGGAGGCTAAGGCCATGAGGTTCTCCACGCTTGGCGTGCGCTCCCCGCTCTCATAATTGGAAATGACGGAGGCGGACGCTCCGATCGCCGCCGCGGCTTCCTTCTGCGAAAGGTGCAGGTTTACCCTTGCCTGTTCCAGACGCTTGCCGAGACCGTTTACCATAATCATTCACCTCCAGAGTTTGTTTTATTCATGATATAATGCTGCGTTTTGCTTTGGGAGAAAATATAATTGCTATAAGCATTGCAAAATTTGCTTAGAGGATATAAAATGTAAGGCATGATGGAGTGAAAAGCCATTTTCAGAAAATAGAAAGTCGGCTTTTAGGAAGAGCGGGAAAGGGGAGATGCAAGGCATTTACAAATGAAAAGAGGCAAGGGATGCGCATAAGGGTTTGAATTATGGAAAAACAAAAAGACAAAAATCAAAGGAGGAACGATATGAAGAGAATCATGGCGGCCCTGCTGGCGCTTTGCGTTACAGCGGGCACAGTAAGCTATCCCGCCGGGATGCATGAGGCGAAAGCGGCGGAGGCGCGGGAGGCAGGTAATGCGGAAAGCATAGAAGACGGATTTGAGTATGAGGAACTGGAGGCTGGAAAAGTTGAAATTATCAAATATAAAGGCAGTGCCAATGTTCTTGCTATTCCGTTTGAAATAGACGGAAAGATGGTTGTGAAGATAGGAATGAATGCATTTAGCGGCTGTAGCCAGTTAGAAAGCGTTACAATACCGGAAGGCGTTAAGGAGATTGAGGAAGAAGACAGAGATTACGGAGTTTACCCACATATGGCATTTGACGACTGTGAAAATCTGACAGAGATTATTGTAGAGGAAGGCAATGCGTGGTATAGCTCACAGGATGGAATCCTGTATAATGAAAGCAAGACGAGCCTGCTTCATTGCCCAAAAGGGAAAAGAGGAAGCATTACCATACCTGAAAGCGTTGCTAAAATTGGTTATCTTGATGAAGAATATGACTCATATATGCCGCTCAATGACTGCAAAAAATTGACAGAGATTATAGTGGGGGAAGGCAATGCGCAGTATAGTTCGAAAGATGGCGTCCTGTACGATAAAAGCATGGCGACTCTACTCTGCTGTCCGGCTGGAAAACAAGGTGACATTACTATACCAGAAAGCGTCACGGCAATTGCTACATACACATGGCGATATAAACGTGAGCTGGGCCCAATTTATTCTGTTAAAGTTTTGGGATATAATGCATTAAGCAACTGCCCTTACTTATCAAAAATTTCGGTTGATTCAGGCAACACAGAATTTAGTTCCTTAGAAGGGGTGTTGTATAATAGCGACAGGACAAAACTGCTTTGCTGTCCAGCAGGAAAGAAGGGGAGCTTGGTAATACCAGAAGGGGTAAGAATGATTGGAGACAAAGGAGACTCTGTATCATTTTATAACTGCAGGGAATTGACAAGCATAACCATACCAGAAAGCGTCATGATCGTAAGCGCCGCGTCATTTTTTGGATGCAGCAATCTGACGGAGATCGTTGTGGATGCGAATAGTAGATATTGCAGTTCTTTAGACGGCATATTATATAAAAATGTACTAAATGAATATGAAGAATCAATCGTTTCTTTGATATTCTGTCCGGCTGGAAAGCAGGGAATCGTCACAGTGCCGGATAATGTGGCGCAAATAGAGCGCGGAGCGTTTTATGGCTGCAGTAATTTAGAAAGGATTAATATTTCAAAAGATGTTACAGATATAGCATATGATGAGTATGGAAATCTTGAATACACCGCTTTTAAAGGCTGCAGCAGGTTAGCCGAGATAGTTGTGGACAAAGAGAATGTAAATTATTGTTCTTCGGACGGCGCGTTGTATTATATAGGATCCAAATTTGGAAATTCGGGAACCCGCCTCGTCTGCTGTCCAGCAGGAAAGCAGGGAGCCATTGACGTTCAAGAAAAGGCTCAATATATAGAAGCTTCAGCATTTATCGGCTGCGGTGGAATTACAGGAATTGCAATGCCAAAAAGCATTGCGTCAATAGGAGATGAAGAATCCTCAATTGCAGACGTATTTAGCGACTGTACGAATTTAGCGGAAATAACAGTGAATGAAGCGAACAGGCTATTCAGCGTACGGGAAGGGATGCTGTATCTGGGCCGCATACTACAGTTCTGTCCAGCCGGGAAGCAGGGTAGCGTAACTATACCACAGGACATTACCGGCATAGCGGAAGATGCTTTTTCCAGCTGCAAAAGAGTGACGGAAATAATGGTGGATAAAAACAACGGGGTATATATTTCTTTGGATGGGATTCTATACAGAAAAGGAGAAGACGCAGCTCCTAAAAGCCTTATCCGATGCCCTGCGGGAAAGGAAGGCAGGATAACAGTGGCAGATGGCGTACAGATTATTGGCGATGCATCTTTCGAGGGCTGTCTGGGAGTGGAGGAAGTTGTCATGCCGGGCAGCGTCGAGGAAATAGGCTACAATGCTTTTTACGGATGCGGGGATGATTTATGCATTTATTGTGCAAAGGGTTCTTATGCAGAGAGATATGCAAAAAAACATGGAATGGATTATTCCGTCATATCAAAAAAGCCACAGACGATTACAGCAAGCAACCATACGAAGACAGTCGGTGACGCGGCATTTTCGATTGGAGCCAGCACGGACGGCGACGGGGTGCTGTCTTATCAGTCCAGCGATGAGTCTGTGGTCATTGTTTCCTCAAAAGGAGTTGCGGCAGTTATTGGAGCCGGAACGGCACAGGTCACCATTGCCGCGGCTGAAACAAGTGAATACGAGGCGGCGCAGAAAGTGATCACCATCACGGTAAACCCGGCGTCAGGGGCCGGGGAAAACCCGCCTCCCGCAGATCTGGCAGGGACCAGCTATGACATAGGGGGATGCACGTATACAATCACCAGCACGGAGCCAAAAGAGGCGTGCTTTACGAGCCTTAATGATGACCGCACGGTGGTAACAATACCAAACCTCGTAACAATCAATGGAAGCACATATGAGGTGTCCTCCATAGCAGAAAGAGCCTGTTACGGCATAGAGGCGCTGCAGAGGGTGAGGGTCGGCGCGAACGTGAAGGAGATCGGGGCTGGAGCTTTTGCAGGCTGCACAGCCCTGGAGCAGGCCATAGTCCCGGAAAGCGTGCAGACCATCGGTGAGGGAGCCTTTGCGGGCAGCAGCGAGGGGCTCTGCATGGTCTGCGCCAGGGGCTCGGCGGCGGAGGCGTATGCGGTGGAGAACGGCATCCGGCATAAGGCATCGGCGGACGAGAAGGAGCCGCAGACGATCATGGCGGGCGATTTTGAAAAAACATTCGGAGACGGGCCATTTCCCATCGGGGCCAGCACGGACGGGGACGGCGCGCTGTCCTATGAGAGCGACAATGAAGCCGTCGCGGTTGTGTCCGCGAAAGGGACTGTGGTCCTTATGGGGGCTGGGACGGCCCGGATCACCATAAAGGCTTCCGAGACGGAGAATTACGGCCCGGCAGAGAAAACGATTGCCGTCACGGTAAGCCCAAAGCCCGGAGGGGATCAGAAGCCGGGAGGCGCGCAGAAGCCAGACGCAGGAGGCAGCAGCCAGGAGAAGCCGGAGAATAAAAAAACACAGACCGTCACGGCCGCCGACCTTGCCAAAACTTACGGCGACAGGCCGTTTTCCATCGGCGCAAAATCAAGCGGAGGCGGCGCGCTGTCCTACGCCGTGAAAAACCCGGCAGTCGCCTCCGTGGACGGAAACGGCGCCGTGACGCTGAAAGGCTGCGGCGTGACGGAGATTGTAATCACCGCTGCGGCAAACGGCAGGTACCAGGCCGCGTCAAAGACAATAACGCTTACGGTGGCGCCAAAGAAGCTGTCCGGAACTTCCGCGAAATCCACAAAAGCAAAGACGCTCACGGTGAAGTGGAAGAAGGACAAGGCCGCCACCGGATATATTATAGAGTGCAGCACGGACAAAAAGTTCCGGAAAAACGTAAAAACCGCCACGGTTAAGAAAAACAAGACGGTTTCAAAGAAATTAACAAACCTGAAAGGCGGGAAGAGATACTATGTCCGGGCGTGCGCCTACGTGCAGGCAGGCGGCGCAAAAATCAAAGGCGCATATAGAACCATAAAGAAAGCGGTGAAAGTGAAAAAATAACCGGGAGGGAAATGGGGCGGAAGCAGACGCCCCATTTTTCTGCTTTCATGTACTGGCGCGTTCCCGGCAGGAAATAAAAAACAGCATAAGCAGAAGAATATTTAAAACAGGCAGAAACAGGGCTGTGGAAAACCGTGTGCGTGCGGAATCTGCAGCCCTGTTTTTATATATTAATATACAAGGAGGAATGCAGAAATGGCAGCAGATGTGGAAACAATGTTTTACACAAGGGAAAAACCCTGGCATGGGCTGGGGGTGAAGGTGGCGGACGCGTTAAGCTCCGCGGAGGCGCTGGCGGCGTCCGGGCTGGGCTGGAAGGTCGTGCAGAAGGAAATCTTAACGGAAGACGGGGAGCCTGTGCCGGGCTTTAAGGCAAACGTGAGGGATTCCGATGAAAAAGTCCTGGGGATCGTCTCAGACCGCTACCGGGTGGTGCAGAATGAGGAAGCTTTTGCATTTACGGACAGGCTTTTGGGCGAAGGCGTGCGCTACGAGACGGCAGGCTCTTTAAATGGGGGAAGGAAAGTCTGGGTTCTGGCGCGGATGCCGAGAGAGTACATTATGCTTGGCGACCGCGTCAGCCCCTACATGGTCTTCTCCAACACCCATGACGGGAGCGGCGCAATCCGCGTGGCGATGACGCCCGTGCGTGTCGTGTGCAGCAATACTTTGAACCTTGCGCTTGGCACAGCTGCAAGAAGCTGGTCCGCCATGCACACGGCAGGCGTGCAGGATAAGATCGGGGAGGCGGAGCATACGCTTTTTATGGCGGAGCGCTACATGGATGCGCTCGGCAGGGAGTTTGAAGCCTTGAGCCGCATTAAGCTGGCAGACCATAAGGCAGAGGACTGTATGAACGCGCTTCTTCCCCTGGATGAAGGCATGGGGCGGGTGCAGAAGGGCAACATCCGGAAACTCAGGGAAGACATGAAGGCGCGCTACTTCGACGCCCCGGACTTAAGGGACGTGCCGAAGAACGCGTACCGCTTCCTAAACGCAGTGTCGGACTTCAGCACCCACGGGAAGCCGCTGCGCGGGAGCGCAAACCGCAGGGAGAGCCTGTTTGCAAAAGTCATGGACGGGAATGCCGCGCTTGATAAGGCATACGGCCTTGTGAAAAGCATTGCATAGCGGGGCCTGTGAAATGTTCCGGAAGAAATGCTTCCAAAATTAACAAAAAATAAAAAAATTACCGGGAGGAAAAGAAAAAATGAGAATTTTAGCGAAGACAAACGGCATGGAACGGAAGGAATGGCTGAAATGGCGGCGCATGGGCATCGGCGGCTCGGACGCCTCCGTGATCGCAGGGGTGAACCCGTTCCGCTCCATATTTGATCTATGGCTGGACAAGACCGGACAGAAAGAACCGGAAGAGGGGGAATCCGAATGCATCCATTTCGGGAACGTGCTGGAACCCGTCGTCCGGAAAGAGTTCATGCGGCGCACAGGATTGAAGGTGCGCAGGAAGATGGCGATTCTGCAGAGCAGGGAATACCCGTTCATGCTTGCGGATTTAGACGGCGTCATTTACGAAGACGGAAAGCTCTGCATCTTTGAGGCAAAGACAGCCAGCGCCTACAAGCGGGAGATCTGGGAAGAGGGCGTCCCGCTGGAATACCAGTACCAGATCCAGCACTACATGGCAGTCACGGGAGCGGAAAAGACATACATTGCGGCGCTGGTCGGAGGAAACACGTTCCTCTATCACGAAGTATGCCGGGATGAGGAGATGATCAGAAGCATTATCCGCATGGAACGGGAATTCTGGGAAAACTGCGTGCTGGCAGGAGAAGAGCCGGAAGCGGACGGCTCCGGCGCGACCACAGATTTCCTGAATGAAAGATATGGCGCTTCCAATGGAAAATGCGTAGAACTGCCGGAAGAGGCCCTGCAGCTCTGCGAACGGTACGACGAGCTGAGCAGCCGGATCGACGAGCTGAAAGAGCAGAAGGAGGCCGTTACAAACAAAATCAAAACTTACCTGAAAGAAAATGAGAGCGGCACAGTCGGGGAACGGCGCATTGACTGGAAAACAGTCACGACCACAACCTTTGACAAGAAGCGGCTGAAAGAGGAACACCGGGAGATTTACGAGGAATACTGTGGGAAGGGCAGCTACCGGAGGCTGTCTGTCGCATAAGGCAGAGCCAGTGGAAAGCGGCCGGAACCGTCATCCTGATGACAAAAAGAATGGAGCGGAAGGATAAAGCGGCAGAAAGAAGCGGAAAAGAAGCAGAAAAGAACAGGCAATGAAAAAGCATATAAAAACGGAAAGGAAAAACCATATGGGAGATGACATGATACGGCTGCTGCGGGCGGATGAGATTGAATGCAGGGTGTCCACGATAAACGGGAACGGCTTAAGCCTCCTGCTTTTCAAGGACGCACGCGTGGACCAGAAGATATTGGACGAGACATTTTCGCCCTTCGGCTGGAAAAGGAGCCACCAGAGCATCGACGGGAACCTGTACTGCACGGTGGAGGTCTGGGACAGTGAGAAAAAGCAGTGGATCGCAAAACAGGACGTGGGCGTTATGAGTCATTCGGAAAAGGAGAAAGGGCAGGCTTCGGATTCCTTCAAGAGGGCGTGTTTCAACTGGGGCATAGGGCGCGAGCTCTATACGGCCCCGTTCATCTGGGTTCCGGCTGAAAAAGCGGACATCCAGAAAAATGGGGACCGCTATGTGGCAAAAGACCGTTTCCGCGTGCAGTCAATCGGGTACAACGGGCGGAGGGAAATTGCAGCTCTTGCAGTCGTAAACCAGAGGGGAGTGAAAGTGTACGGGCTGGACCGGGAGACGGAAAATAAAGCAGCTCCTGATAAAACGCCGGAAGGGCTGACGGCGGGCCAGATGCGGATACTGGAAAAGGAGCTGGAGCGGACGGGGATCGCCATGGAAGCGGTCTTAGACAGATACCAGCTCAAAGGAACAGGCCAGATGACGCCGGAGATCTACAAAAAGGCGCTGGGAAGCCTCAAGAGGACAAAGCCGAAGGAAGCGGCATAGTGGATGGACAAAATCCCCATGGGATTTTCAGGAGGCAGGACATGGAAGAAGAGGATTTTACCGCATGGGCGGTTTAAAAGCGGCTGGACATGCTGTCGAAACAGCAGGGCCTCCCGGAGCAGGGGGAAACGTTTGCGGAGCTGGAAAAAATACTGGGAGGCGGCTTAAGCGGAAAAGAGCGGACGCAGGCAGGGATGCTCCTTGACCACAGGCCCGCTGGAAAGAAGCGGCCCTTTACATGGAGGGCGTAAAGGACGGGATACGCATTGCAAAATGGGTATGCGGCATTTAATGCGTACCCCAAAGAATAATTTTATAAATGCCGGGACATAACGCGGGCGCATGGGGAAAATGCCATGCGCCCGGATTATTTTAAGGAGGAAGCGTGGAGATGGATTTTGAAAAATTCAAGCAGAAAATAAAAGAGGAAATGCAGTTCCGGCTGGGAACCGGAAGCGTGGAAATACGGGAAACCATAAAAAATAATTCCGTAAAACGGACGGGGATGATTCTGTCAAGGCCGGGAGATGAGGCTTCCCCCGTCATCTACCTGGACGCATGGCATGAAAAGCTGTGCGGAGGGAAAGGATTTGGGGAAACCGTGGAGGAGATCTGGGGTCTGTACCTGCAGCATGCAGGGAAGACGCCGTTAGACAAAGGGGAATTCATGGACTGGAAACGTGTAAGGAAAAAGGTTTCCGTACGGCTGGTGCATTACCAAAAGAACAGGGAAATGCTGGAGGACGTGCCGCATAGACGATTCCTGGATCTGGCAGAGGCCTATTATTTCACTGCAGAAACGGGCATGGACGGATTTGCAGCAGTCCTGATTACAGACAGCCATATGGATTACTGGGGAATCTGCCAAAGAGAGCTGCGAGAAGCTGCGTATGAGAACCATAAAAAGAACGGAGGGACGAAAATCCAGACCATGGACAAAGTCATCCGTGAGATGTTGGGAGCGCCTGCAGACAGCGGCTGCAGCCCCATGCAGATGTATGTCGCCACAAACCGTTTTAAATTGGGCGGCGCTGCGGCCATGCTGTTTGCGGGGGAGTTTTCCGGGCTGGCGCAGGAACTGGGAAGCGACCTGTACATCCTGCCAAGCTCGATACATGAAATCCTGCTGCTCCCTGTCTCCGCAGGGAAGCCGGAGGAACTGGCGGAGATCGTAAAGGAGGTAAACCGGACGCAGGTGCAGCCGGAGGAGCGGCTGTCGGACAGTGTGTACCTCTATGACAGAAAGAGCGGGGAGATACGGATTGCATGAAGCAGCGCAGAAAGGCGGTTGGAATTATGGAGCATATCATCAAGGCGGTTGTAGCGGGGATATTGACGGCGGTTCTCGCGCTTTTGTCTAAGGATGGGAATGAGGAATAAGAAAAAGAAGCAGAAGCGGCTGTGGAATCTAAATCCTGCAGCCGTTTCCGATACATGGAAAATTTATATACCTGCTAAGGTAATTTAATGCAGAGATTTGGACGGTTGCGGAAATTATGAAAGGTATGTTATAATTTAACCACACAAAGGAGATTACTATGAAAGACAGGAAAGTGCAGTGGCATCCGGGCTTTGTGGCAGCAATGGGTTTGGAGCTTGCAGAGAACCGGGATGCGCTGGTCTTTGAGAAAGAATATAATTAAAACACCAAGCCTTTGGAAATTGACCTGCTGGTGATAAAAAAAGAACCATCCGTGCGGATTGGAAATGAAATAGGGGCCTTCTTTTTGGGGCATAACATTATGGAATACAAATCGCCCAAAGACCATTTGGATATAGACGCCTTTTACAAAGCCCTGGCATATGCAGGCCTTTATAAAGCTTATGGGAAAGCGGCTGATGAAAGAAAAGAGGATGACATTACGGTGTCGCTGCTCCGGGAAACAAGGCCGGAAGGGCTTTTCCGATATTTTGCGGAGCATGGATATATGGTATCCAACCCGTACCAGGGGATATATTATATAAAAGGGAAAAATATGTTTCCTGTGCAGGTTGTTGTCACGGGCGAGCTGGATAAGGCGGAGCATGCATGGCTTGGAGCGTTATCGGAAAAACTGAAGAAAGAGGACATAACGGAACTGCTGGAAAAAATCCGGAATCTGACAGGAAAAAACGACCTGGAGCTGGCAGATTCCGTTCTAGAGGTCAGCATAGGGGCAAACAGGCAGGCAGTGGAAGAATGGAAGGGAGATGCTAGTATGTGCCAGGCGTTAATGGAGATCATGGAACCACAGTTATTATTAAGGGATGAAGAAAAGATAAGCGAAGGATTGCAACAGGGAATTCAGCAAGGACTGCAGCAAGGATTGCAGCAGGGAATTCAGGGAGCAATAGATATGCTTCGAAAATTTGGGCATGGAGATGCGGAAATCAAAGAAACGATTATGGAAGAATACGGCCTTTCTGCAGAGGAGGCAGAAGGATATTTTTGATAGACAGCCTTGTTTTTAAAAAATGAGAAATCAAATAGGAAGCCTATGAAAGCTAAGTAGTTCATAGGCTTCTTATACTGTCTCAGTATGCAGAAAGGCTGGCCAGTGGCAGGCTTACTGTATTAGGGATTCTTTTTTTGGGGTATGGAATTTAAACCTAGCTGCTGATAGATTTTATCCACGCTTTTATTCATGGACTTGTCCATTACATGCGCATAAATATCCAGTGTAGTGCTTATATTTGAGTGGCCGAGTAATTGTTGTATCATTTTAGGATTTTCATTTGCATTGATAAGCAGGCTGGCTACTGTATGGCGCAAGTCGTGGAACCGTTTTTTTTCCAGACCGGCTTTAGAAAGGAGATTTTGATATTGTCTTAGAAAATCCCTGGAATAAATGTAGTTTCCGTCTGGCTTGCAAAAAACCATTCCAAGGTCATTGTAATAGTCACCGTATAATTCTTTTTCTTTCATCTGGTGCAATTTATGTTTTTGCAGTTCGTCAGCCATAAAATCATTGATGGGAATACATCTTTTGGAGGTTGCTGTTTTAGGATTCATCAGGATTAATTCATATTTTTTTCCTGCATTTTTATTTCGGCTTTTAATCCTGCAGAGATTATGCGAAACAGTAATTCTTTTGCATTTAAAATCAATGTCATTCCATTGTAAGCCTAAAATTTCTCCTTTTCGTAATCCGGTCATCATTTCCAGCAAATATAGTGCATATAGCCGATCCCCTCTTGCGGCTTCAAGGAAGCGGATTACTTCTTCCTGCGTGAGAGGAATGATTTCCGTCTTGTTCTTTTTTGGGAGAACGACTGCATTTGCAGCATTGTTGTTTATCATCCGGTTTTGAATTGCCTGATTTAACGCACTCTTGATAATTACATGAATATACCGGACTGTGGTTGGTGATAATTTCTTCTTTTGACCTTTGCAGGTTCCGGCAAGCTTATTGTTATAAAATGATTGCAGATCCGTTGTTTTTAATTTGTTCAAAGGAATCTTTCCTAAATCTGATCCTCGGATATGCGTATTAATATAGGATTCATAATCTTCTCTTGTTGTAATCTTCAAATCCGGTTTATAATTTGTAATCCAGATATTCATCCACTGTTCTAAGGGCATATCCGAAGTTTCAATTACCCGGCCTTGTTTTTGGTCTGATTTTAACTGTTCTAATTTTTCTTTCACTTCACGCTGTGTTTTTCCGTATACGGTTTTCCTTTTAAATTCTCCATATCCGGTATCAATGAGGATTTGAGCCATCCATCTTCCATCATTCCTTTTGCAGATTGTGCCTTCTCCATTACTTCTTTTTTTCATAATCTGTGCCTCCGTAAAATGCATAAAAATAGAGCAACCGTTACTGATTGCTCTTTGTGCTTTCGTTTTTATTTACTTAACATTTCGTCCAATTTAACTTTTGGAACGACAATCCGGCTTGCAAATTTCAAATGAGGAATTTTGTTTTCCCTGATCATCCGGTAGCATAAGCTCCTTCCAATGTTTAAGTATTTGGCAGTTTCTTCTACGCTCAAAGCAGCTTTTTCATAATTGTTCATGGTAAATCATCCTTTCTGTTTTATTTAGTCCCAGATATGATATATAAATATAACTGGTGATTTTACTGCTACTTTGATGTTACCGGAGGTCTGAAAATCTATTAATTTTAGCAAATATGTCTTTGAGGTTTTTCATGTATGGACCATCGTTTGGTTCTATAAAATGTCTGCCTTCGTTTGAATCATATGTGTTCATAGCAGAAAATAAAGTTGCAAACGAATCCATAGCTGGCTTTTTTATATCTGTAATTCTATTATATATACGTTCATTTGCTATGTTTATTTTTACCATATGATGCATCTGTTCTTGCTCAATAAATGGTTTTTCATGATATTCCTTCAGTAAATTTTGGTTGCTGGAGAATTCAGGATAATTGATGATCTTATCAAATGAATTGTTGTCTCTCCGTTTGTATCCATAAATGCAATGATGTTCCAATAGGGTGTTTAGGATTCTTTCATCTTCCATATCAGAATGATATAATTTGATATGCCACTTTTGTATATCTGATTTTATTTTCTCGCGAATTAGACTGCATAGAACTTTGGATTTTACTAATAATACATTGCATTCTTTTATGTTTAACATGATGCCGTCGTAGCCTTCCTGAAGTCCCAACAGCCAGAGTTTCTTTTCACCTTTGGCGTCGTAATTGATAGCGCTTGCTCCAGGTTCATGAAGGTAATCTGTATCTTTAGCTTTGGCTATATGAGTAGATGGTCATTTCCTGATGACAATGCGATATTTAAATAATGTTCCCCGTATCGGCAGTCTTTGATTTTAAGGTCTGACAGTGTTTTATAAAAGCACTCCTCTATGAGGGGATAGTAATTCAGACTTTTGTATAATGTGGCGTAAGCGAGATTTTTTAGAGAATCTCTGGATTTCTTATGAAATTCTGTGCAGTATATTTTTGGAATCTGGTTTTCTTTAAAATACTCATTGAGGATTTCTGATACTAATTGGAAATTTGCCAGCGTCTCAGCCATTCGCGTACTTAATTCTCCATGAAAACATTCTGCTGCATCATTCTGTAAATTAGTAAGTGTGGTTTCTAAGAATTTAGCATTATTGATGTCTTCTATCCATTGAAATAGCCATTGTATAAAATAGGACATAAACTTAGCAAGGTAAGATTTGTCTTTTTGAATATTTTTGAATTGATTGCTGTTTGTTTCTTTCTGTAAAAAATCGTCTATATTCAAATAGAGCAGTCTTGATGATGTGGATTCTATTTCTTTAAAATACTCCCCTGTAATAACGGCAACAGCGTCAATCGGTTGCTCATCTGTGCCAAAACCCCCTGTTTTTCCGGTGTATATAGAGCGGATGAGCAGATCTGTAATGTTTTTGGTATTGTCCCGGCTGCCAGATGTTTCTTCTTTTTTAATATCGTCAAGGATAAATACAGCATTCCTGTATTTGGAAAGTTCTGCTGCAATTAGTTTTGGTTTTGATTTGGTGGTTTGCAGATGTTTAATCTGGTCTTCCCAATTACTGCTTCGGTTGAAAAAGTCACCCATAGTTACGGCTAATTGTGTTTTCCCACTGGCAACCTTTCCGTCAATCCATAGCACGGCTCCTGCCGATCGGCCCAGTTTTTTTAAAAAGTATCTTAGGACAGCGAGAATAGAAATGCAGTGGATAGGATAAAAGACGCGGTAATTCTGGGCAGTGTAGTCCATAAAATCCTCAATGCTTTTTTTTTGGGCTTCGTCTTTCAACGAAAGTTCGGAATCGATTTCTAAATTGAATCCTTCCTGCATCGCTTTTATGGATTTGTCAATGCCCTCTGATGTAATGGCACAATTGGAAGCTGCATAATAGTATTTTCCATAAAGTTGATGAATGCCGATTTTCTCAAAATAAAAGGAGCTATTTGTATCCGGCTGTATGGCTTGAAGTAGAAGTTCATATTGTGATTTAGAAATCAAAATGAGGTTTTTCGTATGGAGCTGCTTCAGCCATTTTGAATTATAGATTTCCTGCTTTGGAAGTTCAATATCAAATAATTGTGAATCCGCCCATAAGTTTATAGAATAAAGGCAGTCCTGCAGCTGATTTTCATCTTCTCCATAAACTTGATGCTGACGGAAAGAGAGAAATACAAAACAGATGGGTTTTCCTTTTATGACAGTATACCAGTCTGCGCTAATATAAATTGGAATGCCTTTTTCAGATGCTTCTTCCGGGGAAAGTCTTTTGGGTAAAGAAGAAGTGTTTGGATAACTTTTTTCAAGGTTTTCTTTTAGAAAATTTTTAACAGAAATTATTTTCATTATCATTTCTCCTATATTAAGTTATGCAGTATAAAAAATATACTATATAACTTCTTTTTTGATATTTTATTATATTTTTTTGTAAAAATCTACATAAAAATTTTTAACACTGTTTCATAAAAAAGAGGAAAAGTGAAACTAATTGAAAGACAAATGAAGATGTGTTATGCTTTCAGCAGAAAAAACCCTGTTAAGGCATATCCGAAAATGGTCTCGAAATTTTTGAATTATATCCTTATTTTTCTGGTTGCTGTCAAATTGCTGTCAAATGCAAAAAAACAGGGTCTCTGAAACATCTCAAATGTTTCAAAAACCCTGAAATCATGCGGGTAACAGGACTTGAACCTGCACGGTCTCCCACCAGAACCTAAATCTGGCGCGTCTGCCAATTCCGCCATACCCGCAAAACCTCTGTTATTATAACTATTTTTATAAAGACTGTCAAGCAAAACAAATAATCTGTGAAAGAGAGGAAGGGGACAATGCCGGATACAATCTCCAATCTTGTTGCAAATTTTGTGATTAGCTGTTAAATGCTGTATGGTAATTGCTATATCTATTTATGGAAAGTTTTTCCATACTGCTTATAAAACGCAAAAAAAATTATAATTTACTTGATTCTTCTATGCAATGGGTGTAAATTAATTTGGGGGTGTGAGAATATGTATCTTGTATTTCTATTATTATGGATTCTCCTCAATGGACAGTTGACAGGGGAGATTGTATGTTTTGGAATCGTGATTGCAGGGGCAATGTACGCATTCTTTTGTAAGTTTATGGATTATTCTATTGAAAAGGACATTCTTCTTTTACGGAAGCTTCCGCTTATTTTGCTGTATATTCTGGTTTTATTCTGGGAAATCATTAAGGCGAATGTAAGCGCGATTCGATTAACGTTAAGCTACCGAAATGAAATTGATCCTGTTATTGTGCAATTCCAAACAGGATTAAAGACGGATCTTGCCAATGTGGTATTGGCAAATTCCATTACGCTGACGCCGGGGACAATTACCGTGGCGATGGAGGAAGATGAACTGACGGTTCATGCGTTGGACGTTAGTTTGGCGGCAGGCATGGACGACAGTGTGTTTGTCCATATGCTCCGCAGAATGGAAGCGATTGACGATGAAATGTTAAAGAAAAGGGGGAAGCGGCATGTATAGCGGTATTGCGGCGTTAAATCAGGCGTATCACGGCTTGTTTGTCGTTTTGCTTGTAATCCTTGCCGTATTGTTTTTTGCCTGCCTGATACGGGCGGTGGCAGGGCCTAGAATGGCGGACAGGATTGTGGCAATCAATATGATGGGCACGATGGTTATGGTGGCGATTGCAATTCTTGCCGTTATGCTCAAGGAAGGGTATTTGGCGGACATCTGCCTGATTTATGCAATGATTAGTTTTTTGGCGGTCATAATTTTGACGAAAGTCTATATGGGCGTATATTTTGAAAGAGACGATGGGGAGGGCGATGCGAATGGCGGCGATTGAATGGATTCGGTTTGGGATTGTAATAGTGTTGCTGGTGTTCGGCATGTCGATTTTCTTTTTGGAAATTTTCGGGGTTTACCGTTTTAAATTTGTGCTAAACCGGATGCAGATCGCGGCGACGGGAGACACGCTTGGCATTGGGCTTTGTTTAATCGGTCTTATGGTTGCAAACGGCTGGGATGCGACGACGGCGAAGCTTGCGCTTGTGATTGTGTTTTTATGGTGCGCATCTCCCGTGTCTTCCCATATGATTGCCCGTCTGGAATATACGACGGATCAGACTTTGCTGGAAAACTGCCGTATGGTGAGCATGGAGGAAGCTGAAAAAGAAGTGGTCCGGAAAGGGGACGGGGAAGATGCAGATATTTAATATGATTTTGCTCGGCTTTTTGATTGTCTGCGCTGTTTCGGTCAGTTTTTCAAAAAACCTTTTAAATTCAATTTTGATTTTTATGTCATACAGCCTGATTATGTCGATTATCTGGATATTGCTGGAATCTCCGGATCTTGCGATTACGGAAGCGGCGGTTGGCGCCGGAGTGACGAGCATTTTGTTTTTTGTCACGCTGAAAAAAATCCATGCGCTGCGCCAAGAAGCGGAAAAGGAGGAGGACGATGAGCCATATCAGGAAACAGAGTGAATACGAAAAAACGTTTGCGTTTCATTTTTTCAGATGGCTGGGCGGAGAAAAAGATGCATTTATGGGAAATATGGAAATGCATCCCCAGAAGGAGTATGCCGAAGCGGAAACGACGATTGAAGAACGTTTAAGAGACAGAAGGCAGGCTTTGTCAGAAGTGTATGACAGAAGGCACAATAAAGAATTGAAATTTTTTAATGTCCTATATAAGTGTATGAGCGTAGTCTTTTGCATTGCTTTGGTATTTGTGCTGGTGTATATGGTTTCCTATCTGCCAAGCGTTGGGGCGGAAGATAAACCGACGAATAATATCGTATCGGAGACTTATATTTCAGATGGCTTAAAAGATACGGGAGCCGTCAATATCGTCACGGGCATGATTCTTTCGTACCGCGCGTTTGATACGTTTGGTGAGACGAATGTGCTGTTTATTGCGACTTGCTGCGTCATGATTATGCTGATGGTAGATGAGGATAAAATTCGGGAAAATAAGGAGTCGAACGATCGTGGCTTTGAGCCGAAGAATAATTTAATCTTACAGAAAGTTGCGACGCTTATCGTTCCGTTGGTGTTTTTGTTTGGGATCTATATTATTTTAAACGGGCACTTATCGCCGGGCGGCGGTTTTTCCGGAGGGGCGATGATTGGGGCGGGCATGATTTTATATGTTGCGGCGTTCGGTTTTGATAAGACGGAGAAGTTTTTTAATGAAAAGGTTTATAAATGTATTAAGGTGACGGCGTTAATCTGTTATGGCTGTATCGTGACTTATTATTTCCTGACCGGCGCGAACGGATTAGAGAGTATTATCCCGCTGGGAAAAGCCGGAAAGATTTTAAGCGGCGGCATTACGCTTCCAATTAATATTTTTGTCGGATCGGAAGTGGCATGCACTATGTATGCGTTTTACGCGTTGTTTCGGAGGGGAGGATTATAATGGGCGGACATCTGCTTGCAAACTATGCGGAAGCGGTGGCGATTCTATTGTTTGGAATTGGATTTACAAACCTGCTTTTACAGAAAAATATGATAAAAAAGATTATCGGATTGAATATTATGGACACTGCCGTTTATCTGTTTCTTGCGGAAAAAGGCTATATCGCCGGGCATATTGCGCCGATAGTGGTAAACGGCGATGTAAGCCCGGAAACGTATATCAATCCGGTGCCAAGCGGCCTTGTGCTGACGGGGATTGTCGTGTCGGTGTCGGTGACGGCGCTTATGCTTTCTCTGACAATCCGGCTTTACCGCAGATATCATACGTTGGATTTAGATGAAATTTCGATAAGAGTAAAGAGGGAAGAACGATAATGGAGATAATAAAAAATTTCCCATGCCTTTCAATCCTGCTGTGCATGTTTGCGGCGATTATCAGTTCAGCGTTGAAAGGCAGGGGAGCAAGATGGCTTAATTCCTTTGTAATAGCGGCAGTCAGCGTCTTGTCATTTGCCGTATTGTATTTGACGATCACGACAAAAGAAAGCTATGTCTATGTGATGGGGCATTTTCCGGCGCCGTTTGGGAATGAAATCCGTTTTGGTTCTTTAGAAGCCGGAATGGCGTTATTTTTCTGTGTAATTATGATGCTTTCTTTAAATGGGGGAAGAAAGAAATTACTGCTTGAAATCAATCCCGCCAAGGAAAACCTCTATTACATTATGGTGGATTTGCTTTTGAGTTCTCTTTTGGCGCTTGTGTATACGAACGACTTGTTTACTGCGTATGTTTTTGTAGAGATAAATACAATTTCCGCCTGCGGATTAATTATGATTACGGAGCGGGGGCATACGATTGAAGCGGCAACGCGTTATATGATTATGAGCCTATTGGGTTCCGGGCTTTTTTTAATTGGAATCTGCCTGCTTTACGATTTGACAGGGCATCTTTTAATGAGCAATATCAAGGCGGGCATTGATGCGATTGTGGCAAACGGGACGTACCATACGCCGCTTTTAGTTACGATTGCGCTGATTGTCGTCGGGCTTGCAATTAAAAGCGCGCTGTTTCCGTTCCATGCGTGGCTCCCGAACGCTTATGGGTATTCCACGGTTTCTTCCGCGGCGATTTTGTCAAGCCTTGTTTCAAAAGGGTATATTTTTTTACTGATTAAGATTATTTACCGCGTAATAGGATTTGATACATTTAGGGACAGTAAAATTATTAATGTTCTTTTTGTGTTTGGCCTTGCCGGCATGATTATGGGCTCTTTGAGCGCAATACGGGAAAATGACATTCGCAGAATGATTTCATTTTCATCTGTGGCGCAGATTGGCTATATCTATATGGGGTTTGGGCTTGGCACGGCGGTCGGCATGGTGGCGTCTGTGTTCCATATGCTGTCCCATGCGGCGACAAAATCACTTTTGTTTGTTTCCGGTTCGGGCCTTACTGATGTGTCGGGGGGCCATAAGGAGTTTTTGGAGCTGACCGGCTCGGCTTACCGCAATATATGCGCAGGTCTTGCGTTTACCGTCGGTTCGCTTTCTATGGTAGGCATTCCGGTTTTTTCTGGATTTGTCAGTAAGCTTTTGTTTTCACAAGCGGCGATTTTAAATGAACATAAAGTGCTTCCGACGTTAATTGCCCTTGCCATCAGCACGATTTTAAATACCATTTATTTTATGAAAACAGTGATTCGGATTTATACTCCGGCGCATGGCAAATACGCATCGGCGTCATGGAAGGAAAATCCGGCGTATGCCGTTACGCTGTTGTTGTTTATTATATTGAATGTTGTGCTTGGCATGTGTTCACAGCCGATTACGGACTGGATTGCGCAGGGATTATCCGTTTTTGCATAGGAGGAGAGAGACATGGAGCAACTGTTGCTTTGGCCGGTATTTTGCCCAATTCTGGCAGGGATTGCATTATTGTTTAAAAAGGAATTTAAACAGAGGAAAACATTGCTTGTTTTTGTGGGAAGCATTCTGCTTGTCAGCGGTATTTTAGCAATCTATGGGATTTTTGCAGTGGAGGGCGGCGTGACTTTATTTTACCTGACTAAGACGCTTCCGGTTTATTTTAAGCTGGATATGCTGGGAAAGTTTTTTACGTTTGTCGTTGTCATTGTCTGGATTTTAGCGGGCTTTTTTTCCTTTGAATATATGAAGCATGAAAAAAATGAAAAACGGTATTACGCATTTTACCTGATTGTATTTGGCGTATTGATTGGTCTGGATTTTTCAGGAAATTTGATTACCATGTATCTGTTTTATGAGTTTATGACGCTGACTTCCATGCCGCTTGTCCTGCATAACCAGTCAAGGGAAGCGGTGATGGCGGCTTTGAAATACCTTTTCTTTTCATTTGCGGGCGCATATATGGCGTTGTTTGGCGTTTATTTTATTTCCCGTTATGGGACGACGCTTGAATTTACGGCAGGCGGCGTAATTGAAGCAGGCGTTTTGCAGCAGCATAGCGCGTTGTTTTTGACAGTCACGATGTGTATGCTGATAGGATTTGGCGTAAAAGCAGGCATGTTTCCATTGCACGCGTGGCTTCCTGCCGCGCATCCGGTCGCTCCGGGGCCTGCATCCGCCGTGTTGTCCGGCATTATTGTAAAGGGCGGCGTATTGGCGGTTATCCGTGTGGTTTACCAGCTTATCGGCGTTGAGTTTTTACGCGGGAGCATTGTGCAGACGGTGTGGATGGCATTAACGCTTATCACGGTGTTTATGGGTTCCATGCTTGCATTCAGAGAGCCTGTGTTAAAAAAGCGGCTTGCGTATTCAACAGTCAGCCAGCTTTCCTATATTTTGTTTGGGTTATCGGTTATGCAGCCGCAGGCGCTGACCGGATCTCTTTTGCATGTGGCGGCTCACGCGTTTATAAAAACGGCTCTGTTTTTGGGCGCATCGGCGGTGATTTACCGGACAGGCGCGACGCGGGTGGAAGATTTAAGGGGCATTGGAAAGGGAATGCCTGTGACAATCTGGTGTTATACGATTGTTTCACTGGGGCTGATTGGGATTCCGCCTTTAAGCGGGTTTATTAGCAAATGGTATTTGGCGACGGGGGCGCTTGATTCCGGAATGGCTGTTTTTTCGTGGCTTGGGCCTGTTACGCTTTTAGTCAGCGCGCTGCTTACGGCGGGTTATCTTCTTCCGGTTACGATGCAAGGGTTTTTTCCGGGGGAAGGGTATGACTGGAAACGGTTTGCAGGCAAAGAACCGTCTTATCTTATGCTTGTTCCCCTGCTTGCGTTGGCGGTTTTGACAATTCTCATTGGCGTTTTGCCAAATGGGCTGACAGAAGAATTTGCGGCGTTTGCCGCCCAAGTGATGTAAGGAGGGGAATCTATGAGCGCAATTTATTTATTTATCGTAATACTGATTCCCTGCATTGGCGGCGCCCTGACGGCGGTTATCCCTTGGAAAAAGCGGATTTATATGCTGATTTATCTGGAGTTTGTCGTAACGCTTACTTCGGCGCTGGTCTGGATGCTTTTATTAAACCGTCCGGACGGGTCTTTTACGCTTTTAAATTTTGCCGGAAATTTAAAAATCGCTTTTCAGTTAGACGGGCTTGGCTGTATTTTTGCAGGATTGATTTCTTTTTTATGGCCGCTTGCCGTGTTGTATTCGTTTGAATATATGACAAAAGAGAAACATGAGAAAGTGTTTTTCATGTTTTATACGATTACTTACGGGGTAACGCTTGGGATTGCTTTAGCGGATAATTTTCTGACAATGTATTGCTTTTATGAAATGCTTACGCTTGTGACAGTTCCTTTAGTTATGCACACGCTGACGCGGGAGGCGGTTTTGGCAAGCCGGAAGTATTTGTATTATTCGATTGGCGGCGCGGCGTTTGCTTTTATCGGCATGATTTTTATTCTGGTATTTGGGCAGACTTCAGATTTTGCATTAGGTGGGGTGTTAAATCCCGAAGCGATTGTGGGCCATGAGAATATTTTTCTTTTGATTTATGTATTCAGTTTTTTTGGCTTTGGCGTAAAAGCGGCAATCTGCCCGCTTAATTCATGGCTGCCTCAGGCAGGCGTGGCGCCTACTCCGGTAACGGCATTGCTTCATGCGGTGGCGGTGGTGAAGGCAGGGGCTTTTGCAATTATGCGTCTGACATTTTACTGTTTTGGCGTTGGTTTTTTGAAAGGGACGTGGGCGCAATATCTTCTGATGGCGGTAGTGATGTTTACGGTTGTCTATGGATGCAGTATGGCGCTAAAAGAGACGCATTTGAAACGCCGCCTTGCATATTCGACAATCAGTAATCTGTCTTATATTTTATTTGGCGTGACAATTATGACTCCGCTTGGGCTGGCGGCGGCTTTAAGCCATATGGTGTTCCATGCGTTTATGAAAATCGCATCCTTTTTTTGCGCGGGCGCCATTATGCATCAGACAGAGCGCCATTATATCCATCAGTTAGATGGGTTTGGAAGAAAAATGCCAAAGGTGTTTGCGGTGTTTACGGTTTCTTCTCTTGCGCTGATGGGCGTGCCCGGTTTATGTGGGTTTATCAGTAAGTGGAATCTGGCTTCTGCCGCATTGGAAAGTGAAGAAGTCATTGCTTATGTTGGCGTGGGCGCTTTATTAGTCTCTGCCCTTCTTACGGCAATGTATATGCTGACGATTGTTGCGCGGGCATATTTCCCAAGCGCGGATTTTGATTATAACACGATAAAAGACGTCAAAGACCCGAACTGGCTAATGCTTGCGCCATTGTTTATTTTTGTGGCGGTCATGGCAGTGTTTGGGCTGCATTCTGCTCCGTTTATGGAAATTGTAACAGCGGTTGCAGAGGGGAGTTTTTAGGAGGATTTCATATGGAAGGATTGTATATGGCTCTGTTTACCATTCCGTCGGCAGCGGCAGCGTCGGTTTTTCTGGCGGACTGGAAGGCGCAAAGGGCGGCAAAACAGAACGCGGCTTTTAGAAATCTTAGGGATGCGCTGGCAATCGGCGCGGGAGCGTTTATATTTATCTTAATGTGCATTTTGGCGCAGCAGGGCATGGGAAGTGAATTGTATGCGCCGGGCATTTGCGGGCTCGGACTGCATTTTTGCCTTGACGGGTTTCGCGGCGTATATGGGATTGTAGCAGCCTTTATGTGGATGATGACGCTTTTATTTTCACGGGAATATCTGGGGCATGAGAAGCATTTGGGAAGATATTATTTTTTTCAGTTGGTTACGCTGAATGCGACGCTTGGGGTGTTCTTATCTGCGGATTTATTTACGACATTTATCTTTTTTGAAATTATGTCCTTTACTTCCTATGTCTGGGTGGCGCAGGAAGAAACGAAGGGCGCGTTAAAAGCGGCCGAGACGTATCTGGCAGTTGCCGTAATTGGCGGATTGGTTCTTTTGATGGGATTGTTTTTGCTTTATCATACGCTTGGGACGCTTGAAATGTCTGAATTGCTCTCTGCGGCTGCCGCCTGCGAAGATAAGGGCGTTTTATATATTGCGGGCGTTTGCGCATTGGTTGGATTTGGGGCAAAAGCGGGGGCGTTTCCACTGCATATCTGGCTTCCAAAAGCCCATCCGGTCGCTCCGGCTCCGGCTTCTGCGCTGTTGTCCGGCATTTTAACAAAAGCGGGCGTTTTTGGCATTTTGGCTGTCAGCAGTAATATTTTTTTGCATGACCAGAGGTGGGGGCTGCTGTTGCTCTTTTTAGGTCTTTGCACAATGTTTGGCGGCGCGCTTTTGGCAGTGTTTTCTGTGGATTTGAAACGGACGCTTGCATGTTCTTCCATGTCACAGATTGGTTTTATCCTGACAGGCATTGGGATGCAGGGGATTTTAGGCGAAGAAAACGGGCTTGCCGCGCGTGGGACTCTTTTGCATATGGTGAACCATTCGTTGATTAAACTGGCGCTTTTTATGATTGCCGGAGTTGTCGTTATGAATCTGCATAAACTGGATTTGAATGACATTCGGGGATTTGGCAGGAAAAAGCCGTTGTTAAACGCCTGTTTCCTTGCAGGCGCGCTTGGGATTTCGGGCATTCCGCTGTTTAACGGGTATATCAGCAAAACGCTTCTGCATGAAAGCATTGTGGAAGGCGCAGAACTGGCTGTGGAATTGTCTGGTTTTTTGAAAGCGGCAGAGTGGGTGTTTTTATTTAGCGGCGGAATGACGCTTGCTTATATGACGAAATTATATGTTGCCCTCTTTGTAGAGAAAAACAGCAGCGTAAAGGAACAGAAGCGGTTTGACGGCATGAGAAAGTATATGAATCCAATCAGCGCGTTTGCGATTGTGGGAAGTTCGGCAATCCTTCCGGTTCTTGGATTTTTGCCTCATCTTGTGACGGACAAAATTGCAGATTTGGGACAGGGATTTATGAATTTTAATGGGGAAATCCATGCAGTTTCTTATTTTAGTTTCGAAAACTTAAAAGGCGGGCTGATTTCGATTGGAATTGGGGCGGCGTTATACTGGTGTATCCGTAAATTCCTTATGGCGGAGAAACAAGGGATTCGTGAATACCGCAACTGCTGGCCAGACTGGCTTGATATGGAAGGATTGATTTACCGGCCGCTTTTGCTTACAGCGCTTCCATTTTTGGCAAGAGTGTTTTGCAGGATTTTTGACAGTCTTGTGGACGGGATTGTGGTATTATTGCGGAAAACCATATATCGTGACCGTAAGATTCCACACGAACTGCCGGAGGGCTCGGAGTTTACGCATTTGCTTGGCGAGGCGCTGGACTGGCTGAGGAATAAGAAACGCCGGATTTTAAGGCGGCCTGCGCCGGAGCATGAAGTATCTTTTGAGCATAGACTTGCAATGCAGAGGGAAAAAATTATGGAAACAAATACGATTATCCAAAGGAGTTTGTCGTTTGGATTGCTTCTGTTTTATGTAGGGCTTGTATTTACGTTGATTTATCTGCTCTATTTAGGAAAAGGCTAAGTATAGTATATATAAAAATCCGCGGGATAGATTTTATTGTCTGTCCGGCGGATTTTTTGACGATGTATGAGATCGGGAATGCAGGGGATTTGGGATAAATGATTGAATATTAACAGTGAGTTTAGTATATTATATGACAAAATCGGTTTTGTAAATGATGCAAAGAAGCTGTATATGATATTGAAATGCAGGCAGTCAATACAAAAGAGCTTCCAAAACGCGCAAGATATTATCAAAGTATGATTGATTTGCAGATGTTAGACAAAGGGTTACATTATAAGTATTTAAAACCTTGTTATATCATTTTTACCTGCCCATTTGATGCATTTCAAAAAGGAAGGCATATCTATATTTTTGAAAATAGTTGTATGAAAGAAAAAAGCCTTGCATTAGAAGATGGCGTCACGAAGATATTTTTATATGCAGACAATGAACTCGATGACGTTCGTCTTGAATTAAAAGTGTTTTTGGATTATGTGGCTGGAATACATTCAGAAGATGCTTTTACCAAACAGTTAGAGGAAGCAGTTGAAAAAGCGAAAAAAAATCGGAGATAGAGGCATGAAATATGACGTTATTAATGAGGGATCGGGAAAATTTGGAAAAAGGCAGGATCGAAGGAAAACGGGAAGGGAAGATCGAAGGGGAAGCAATCGGGATAAAAAATACGCTTTCTTTGATTCAAAAACTTATGGAGAACGGGCATTTGGAGGAGATTAAAAAATTCAGGAGGATAAGGAGTACTGTGAAAAATTGTTTCGGGAATACCATGTTTTGAATGAATAACGGGGCGGCAGAGTTAGGGAAGAATGTTTTTGCATTCCGTCTTGTGCAATGGAAAATTTTGTGTTATGGTAAATATAACAAATTGCGCAAACACAGAGAGGAGGTTATTTATGGCTATTTCTTCTATATCAAATCAAAACTTGCGCCGCAATTATCAGTCTCTTTCAAGTGGAAAGCGGATTAACAAAGCGGCGGACGATGCGGCGGCTCTTGCAATCGCGCAAAAGCTGTTGAGCCAGAAAAACGGTTACGATTCAGGATACCGTAACGCCGGAACTTCAAAAGATATGTTAAATGTGGCAGACGGGGCGCTTAGTTCCATTACGGACAATTTACAGCGTATCCGGGAACTTGGCGTACAGGCTTCGAATTTTATGTATACGGCTTCCGACCGCGGAGCGATTCAGGCGGAAATTGACCAGCTAAAGCAGTCGATTTCGGATACCGCATCCCAGACACAGTTTAATAAGATGAATATTCTTGACGGTAGCATGAGCAGTTCCCATGTAGCGGCAGGTCCGAATGGAGGAGGATTGGAGATCCATATGCCTAATTCCGCTTTAGAAGCGCTAGGCATTGCGGATTTCGATGTGACTTCCGGCGACTTTGATTTATCCGTGATTGACGATGCGATAGACAAAGTCAGTTCCCAGAGAAGCAGTATGGGAGCTTCGTCGAACCGTTTGGATTCTGTTATGGCGTACAATGCAAATGCATCGTATCACCTGACCGCATCCCAGAGCAGGTTAGAAGATCTCGATTATCCGAAAGCGGTCTCTGATTTAAAAAAGAATCAGTTGTTAGAGACATTTCAGGTTATGATGCGCCGGAAACATTTAGAGAATGAAAATGGCAGGGTCATGCAGCTTTACAGAAGTTAAACTGAAAAATAGCAATTTTAAAAGGAACCCCTAAAAACAAGCGGGTTCCTTTTTTGCAAAGTAAATTTAAAATTAGGAAGCAGTTATAATGTCAAGCATTCTTTTTAAATCGGATATTAGCTCCCTAGAATATATTTCAGCTTCATTTAAAACATGTTCTGCCTTCGCATAATCGTTTTGTTTTAATGCCATAATGGCCTCCCCGCCAAATCTGTGGAAGCGTTCATGCTTATCATTTAACGCATCCCAAGTGGGGCGGACTGCTGGTATGTCTGGCGTTAGAGCGTGGTAAAAATGCCCGAATCCGCATTTCGTGGAATCTAACTGTAAAGGAATAATGCTTCTGTTTTTTACCATATTTTCCAGATTGCGCAGCCATGTCTGATGCGCCGTAATGGCGTTGCGGATATGTTTGGCAAATTCTTCGTTCTTTAAATGGAAGAATGCATCGGAAGACAAAGCCCCCATCTGCTTGACAGTGGCGTCCAGCGTCTGTTCAATATCGACAACCGGTTCCGTGGCGGTTTTTAATTCTTGGCTGACGTTTTCCATAAAATCTGTGCTGTCCCGTAACTGGTTTTCCATTTCAGACATGGAACTGCTGATTTCTTCGCTTAACGCCGTGATGGAACTGATGGATTCCGTCACTTTGGAAACGCTTGACTGGTTTATGTTGTTAAGCTCCCAGACATTGCTGATTTTGCCTGTCATTGAGCCAAGCGAATCGATCGTTTCCGTCGCGCTTTTGATGCTCTGCTGGGAAGCGGTTTTAATCTCGGTGACAAATTCGCTCATATCACCGGTCAGTTTTTGCGTTTCTACGGCAAGATCCCGGATTTCATTTGCCACAACGGCAAATCCCCGTCCGGCTTCGCCAGCCCTTGCCGCTTCTATGGAAGCGTTTAGCGCTAAAAGGTTTGTCTGTAAAGAGATGGAATCAATTCCGGTAATGACTTCGTTCATACGGTTAATAATATTAAAGAGATTGTCCATATCTTTTTGCATCTCGCGTGAAGTGTGAATCGTTTCTTCAGAAAGTGAGCGGATATCCGTTAGTTCTTCTTGGCATTCCGTGATTTTCTGGTAGACGTCTTCCGAATCTGAGGCGATGTCAATAATTGTATTGGCAAGCGCTTCATGCTGGCTGTTCTGATCGGAATGGTTTTTGGAATCTCCATAAATCGCTGCCGCCGCCTTTGATACACGATGGGCAATGTCAAGGATTTTTTCCGTTTCGTGCTGCATAGTCAGGTCAAGGGAACTGATCTGCATAACTGCCCTGACATTATTTTCGAATATTTCCGCAAACTGCTTTCTTGCGTTGGCAAGCCTTTGATAAATAGCATTCAGCTCAGGGTTTTTCGAGTAATCCGCCTCTTTTAACTCTGAGACTGCCCGAAGGAGCGATGTGTTATTTTTTCTAAGTTTCATAGGGATACCTCTTTTTCTACAGTTCTTCAATATGCGCCAGTAATTTTATGTATACTTGTTATGCTTTTAGGATGCAGCATTGCATATCTTTAAATATCATATGAAATTTTTAGCTTTTTTGCAACCTTTTTCTACAGATTTTATAAAAAATAATTGACGGATACAGTCGGTTGTGCTATGATAGAACAGCTTGGAAGTAGGTCTTTTTTTTATGCCTAAAAAGGCATGGAAAACACACAATGAATTTATGGAGGTGGAAGTTGTGCGCACAAGAATTACATTGGCATGTACAGAATGCAAACAGCGTAATTACAACACAAAAAAGGACAAGAAAGCTCATCCGGACAGAATGGAACTGAACAAGTATTGCAGATTCTGCAGAAAGCATACGGTACACAAGGAAACCAAATAATCCGGTAGGGCAAAGGAGTGGAATTATGGCAAATGATGCAAATGCGCAAAAAGCTCCGAAAACGGGCTGGTTCGAAGGGTTAAAAGCCGAGTTCGGAAAAATTGTCTGGCCGGCAAAAGAGCAGCTTGCGAAACAGACCGCGGCGGTCATCGCTGTTTCCGTTGCAGTCGGTCTGGTGATCACAATACTGGATACGTTTATCCAGTACGGCATTGATTTCCTAGTGAATTTATAATGGAGGCGTTTTATGTCAGAAGCACACTGGTATGTGGTCCACACCTATTCGGGATATGAGAATAAGGTGAAGGCGAATATTGATAAGACAATAGAAAACAGGCATTTAGAGGATCAGATTCTTGAAGTGCGGGTTCCGATGCAAGATGTTTTCGAGATGAAGAACGGCGCAAAGAAACAGGTTTCTAAGAAGATGTTTCCGGGATATGTGCTCATCAATATGGAGATGAATGACGATACATGGTATGTTGTCAGAAACACCCGCGGCGTGACCGGATTTGTCGGGCCGGGGTCGAAGCCTGTGCCATTGACAGATGAAGAAATGCTGCCGCTGGGAATCAAACAAGAAGACATTGTCGTCGATTTTGCAGAAGGCGATACGGTTGTCATAACCGGAGGCGTCTGGAAAGACACGGTCGGCGTGATCCAGTCTATGAACCAAGGCAAGCAGATCGTGACGATTAATGTCGAATTATTCGGCCGCGAAACGCCGGTGGAAATTAGTTTCGCAGAAGTGAAGAAAATGAATTAAGGAGGTTATTCCAAATGGCAAAGAAAGTGCAAGGATATATCAAATTACAAATTCCTGCTGGAAAGGCGACGCCAGCTCCTCCAGTCGGACCTGCATTGGGACAGCATGGCGTAAATATCGTAGAGTTTACGAAGCAGTTCAATGCTAGGACAGCGGATCAGGGAGATTTAATTATTCCGGTCGTTATCACAGTTTACGCAGACAGAAGTTTCAGTTTTATCACAAAGACTCCGCCTGCTCCTGTATTAATTAAGAAAGCATGCAGCATAAAATCCGGTTCCGCAGAACCGAATAAGACAAAAGTTGCAACTATTTCCAAAGCAAAACTTCAGGAGATCGCAGAGCTTAAAATGCCGGACTTAAACGCAGCTTCTTTGGAAGCGGCTATGAGCATGATTGCGGGAACGGCAAGATCTATGGGCGTAAAAGTAGAAGAATAGTCAATTCGGAATAGTGGAAGGGAGTAAATCCCCGATAATACCACAGGAGGTTAAATAGAATGAAAAGAGGAAAGAAATATATTGAAACTGCAAAATTAGTGGATTCGACAGCGCTTTATGAGAGAGATGAAGCCGTTGATTTGGCAAAAAAAGTAGCAGTGGCAAAATTTGATGAGACAATCGAAGTCCATATCAAGACTGGCTGTGACGGACGCCATGCAGAACAGCAGATCCGCGGCGCTGTCGTATTGCCGCATGGAACAGGTAAAACTGTCCGCGTATTGGTTTTCGCAAAAGGCGCGAAACTGGACGAAGCTCAGGCTGCGGGCGCAGATTTTACAGGCGGCGAGGAATTAATCCCGAAAATCCAGAAAGAAGGCTGGCTGGATTTTGACGTAGTCGTTGCTACGCCGGATATGATGGGCGTGGTTGGGCGTTTAGGCCGTGTGTTAGGGCCGAAAGGATTAATGCCGAACCCGAAAGCGGGAACTGTCACAATGGACGTTACGAAAGCGATCAACGAAATTAAAGCCGGTAAGATTGAATACCGGTTAGACAAAAGCAATATTATCCATGTGCCAATTGGAAAAGCATCCTTTACAAATGAACAATTAGCGGACAACTTCCAAACCCTTATGGATGCAATCAATAAAGCAAAACCGAGCAGTTTAAAGGGTCAGTATATTAAGAGCGTGACATTGGCTCCGACTATGGGTCCGGGAATCAAAGTAAACGCTTTGAAAATGGCTCAATAATTTGATTGACATCAAATAGATAGTATGTTATAGTTTAACAGCATATTTTAGAACAATTTTGCCGAAGACAGCAGGCGCCGCATGGCGTAACCGCAAGGGCCTGCCGAGGAGATGGAAAGAGGATGCCTCTCTGTCTTTTGGCGGAGAGGTTTTTTATATGAATTAAATTTATAAAGGAGGTGCACGATTCGTGGCAAAAGTAGAACTGAAACAGCCAATCGTACAAGAAATTTCAGAATACATCAAAGACGCGCAGTCCGTTGTATTAGTGGATTACCGTGGCCTTACGGTTGCAGAAGACACGCAGTTGCGTAAACAGCTTAGAGAAGCCGGCGTTACTTATAAAGTATACAAAAACACGATGCTGAATTTTGCATTTAAAGGAACCGATTTTGAAAGTCTGGCTCCGGCATTAGAAGGGCCAAGCGCAGTTGCGATTTCCAATTCGGATGCAACAGCTCCGGCAAGAGTTCTGGCAAAATTCGCGAAAACAGCTCCGGCGTTAGAGATGAAAGCAGGCGTTGTAGAAGGGACATTCTACGATGCAGAAGGCATGAAGAGCATTGCGGCAGTTCCATCGAGGGAAGAATTGCTTTCCAAATTCCTTGGAAGCATCCAGTCTCCGATTACGAATTTTGCTCGTGTGCTTAACCAGATCGCAGAAAAAGGCGGTTCCGGTGAAGCGGCAGCTCCGGCGGCAGAAGAAGCTCCGGCGGCAGAAGCTGAAAGCAATTAGTTATCTGTCATTCCAAAGACGAAGACAGAGCGTAATTAGTGAAACGATTATAATTTATGGAGGTAAATTAAAATGGCTAAATTAACAACAGAAGAATTTATTGAAGCTATCAAAGAATTAAGCGTATTAGAGTTAAATGATTTAGTAAAAGCATGTGAGGAAGAATTTGGCGTATCCGCGGCAGCAGGCGTTGTTGTTGCGGCAGCAGGCGGCGAAGGCGCGGCAGCAGAAGAAAAGACAGAGTTTGACGTAGAGCTGACAGAAGTTGGCCCGAACAAAGTTAAAGTCATCAAAGTTGTCCGCGAAGTAACCGGATTAGGCTTAAAAGAAGCCAAAGACTTAGTTGACGGCGCTCCAAAAGTTGTCAAAGAAGCTGCTGACAAAGCAACTGCTGATGACATTAAGGCAAAACTTGAAGGCGAAGGCGCAAAAGTAACATTAAAATAAGCGAAATGAAAACAGATACGGAAGCCAAACGGCTTCCGTATTTTTAAATTTCCATTTTTTTCATTTCTATCAAAGATCTTAAGTAGCGTATCGTTGTTTCTAATTCTTCAATGGTAAGCGTATTTGCAAGATCGACGAGGGAAGCGGATTTTTGTTTGAAACCGAATAAAATATAGTCTGCGGAAACATTGAGCTGTTTGCATATTTTTGCGAGCGTATCTTGAGATAAACCTTTTTTTCCGTTTTCAATTTCAGATAAAAAATTTACGGATATATCTGTTAATTCAGCAAATTCTGCCTGAGTATAGTCGTTCGTTGTCCGTAATTGCCGGATTCTTTGCCCGATTTCTGTTTTTTCCAGTATCTCTATCATAGTGTCCCTCCACCTATTTTCAATTATTTTAACAGTATTCCCAATCCCAAAACATTAATTATAGTTTGATAAAATTCGCTAAAAGCGAAAAAATAATTGACAGATGAAACGGGTGGAATTATGATAAAGGGGACTTTAAATACAAAAAACAGATTACAAAAGATGAGAGGATTAGAAACTATGAAGAAATCGTTATACAGAATTGTTCTGGTGGCGGTATTGTGTTTTCGCTTTTTGTCTTTATACGCAGACGCCGATGCGCAGGCATTATCTCAGGAAAAAAATCAAAAAAAGGCAAAGGAATATATCTTTAAAGAAGGAGGCGGGGAAAACAAAGAGGAAAATTCCAAACAGAAACATGACATAAGATATGCGCATATTTTGATTAGAGGAACGTATGAAGTTACCATAGATTTAGCGCTTGTTTTAGTTTTTATGGGAGTGTTTTTTATATTTGTTTTGAGAATGAGGTTCTGAGGGCATTTGGATTGGTTTTACTTTAGGGAGCCGGAAAAAGCAAAGAAGATGTATTTATGTATTGAAAGCGCGGTGATTTGGCGCTATACTTCAAATTGTATCAATCTGTATTTTGCAGACAGGGGAGATAACGTCTGCAAATTGCCAAAGAATGAGGAGAATCAGGGACGATGGAACAGTATAAAAAAGAGTTTATTGAATTTATGGTAGAGAGCGATGTATTAAAATTCGGAGATTTTACACTAAAAAGCGGCAGGAAATCTCCATTTTTTATGAATGCGGGGGCGTATGTGACGGGAAGCCAGCTCATGCGTCTGGGAGAGTATTATGCGGCGGCGATTTATGAGAACTACGGCGGGGATTTTGATGTATTATTCGGGCCTGCTTATAAAGGGATTCCGCTTAGCGTTGCGGCGTGCATAGCGTTTTCCAAACTATATGGAAAGGAAATCCGTTATTGTTCAAACCGCAAGGAACTCAAAGACCATGGGGATTCGGGAATATTACTCGGCAGTAAATTAAAGGACGGCGACAGAGTTGTAATTATTGAGGACGTGACGACTTCCGGAAAATCTATAGAAGAAACGTTTCCTATTCTAAAAGCCTGCGCAAATGTGGAAATAGTCGGGCTTATGGTTTCGCTAAACCGCATGGAAGTCGGGCTTGGCGGTAAAATGGGAGCGTTAGACGAGATCCGTGAAACGTATGGATTTCCTGCAAACGCCATTGTGACGATGGAAGAAGTGACAGAGCATCTTTATAACCGTTCCTGTAATGGGAAAATTGTCATTGATGATACATTAAAAGCGGCCATTGATGAATACTATAAAGAGTATGGAATGAAGTTATGACGCATAGAAAATAGAAGGAGAGAATTTTGAAGGAAAGCAGGAAAACAGAACCAGTTCGGAGATTAGAAATTCTCTTATTTATCGCGTATCTTGCAGTATTGTGTTATTTTTTGTTTTTTGCGGAAACGATGGGAAGGACAGTGACAGAGCGGGAATACCACTATAACCTGATGCCACTGAAAGAAATCAAACGTTTTTGGACGTACCGCCATTCACTGGGATTTTGGTCGGTATGCCTGAATCTGTTTGGCAATGTGGCGGCATTTCTTCCATTTGGAATGTTCCTTCCGCGGTTATATCCAAAATGCAGGAAGTTTTTTTTGACTGCGCTGTTTAGTTTCGAACTTAGCCTATGCGTGGAACTGATTCAGCTTGTAGGGAAAGTTGGGAGTTTTGACGTCGATGATATTTTGCTCAACACATTGGGCGGGGCGTTTGGATATTTATGTTATAGCATTTCAAAAAAACTTTTCAGTAAGCGGAGGAAAGATGAAGCGGGAAAACCATAATAAATTTACAAAGAAAAAACATTCAAAGAGGGGGATGCTGGCATGTGTTTTGGCTGTCGCATCCATCTTTGCGTTGTTCTATTTAATCGGCGTTTCCTTCCGGCAAAAGGGGAATGGGAGCGTATATTTAGGAAGCATAGGGATACTGGCGCTTTTGGTGGCGCTTACCTCTTTTGCGCAGGCAGTCAAAAGCATTCGGGAAGAAGACACGTTCCGCAGAATCCCTATTTTATCAATCGCGCTTTCCATATTGGCGTCCGGCGGCTGGATTGCGCTTTATGCCGTTGGGTTTCTGTTATAAATGGCAGGAAGAAAGGGAAGAAAATGGAATATGATGAAATATTAGAAGAACGTTTTGAACTTGCATCGGAGCGGATTTTAGGCATTCAAAACACGCAGGACGTGTCTTTGGCGTATCAGGATTATTTTAGGCGGGCGGCGCAGTTTCTTGGTCTGGCAGATGATACATTTCGCCAAAAACGTTCCGGCGGTTTAGAAAAATGGACGCTCAAGGATTGGGAGGAGAGAAATAAGCGCCTCTATTGGGAGATGCTGCCAGAACAGTATGCAGACAGCTATTTGAATCCGGCGTTTGCCGCTCGTGTGTTTGGAGAAACATTTGGGCGGCTTCTTAGTTTTTTGTATACGGAGCTTTTTGCCGTCACGGCATATGCGTTTGAAGGCAGGCTTTTCTATATGACGATTTTCTATGAATTGTTCCTTGAAATTTATCATGTGTTTGAAATGGAAGGCGATCCGCAGCCAAAAGAAATTGAGCAGATTCTCTACTGGTTTTTCCATGATTACAGTGAGGCGTTTTCTGAGGATAAAGTGCGTGGGCTGGTAGATCCAGAGAATAATTTTTTTACGGAACTGGTAATGGAATCGGATTTGACGGATCTTCGGTTCCTTTATCGTTATGGGGCATATATCAGCCAATGCGAGCGAGAGACGGCGGCGTTTTTAAATACGTTAAGCGAAGCGGAACTTGCATCGATGGCGGATACGATGACGGAAGGTTTTCGGATCGGGTATGAAAAATTAGGGAAAGAGTTGAGGAAGAAAGAGACGGTTTGCATTGAGTATCCCATAGGTTTTGAACGCGTGGCGCGCGCCGTAATCCGTAACTTTGCAAAAATGGGGTTAAGGCCGGCAATTTACCGGAATACGTTGTCTTCTTTCCATATGGGCAGCGGCGCCAGACGCGGCTGTTATACGGCGTCTGCGAATCCACAGTTTGAATTTGACCATAAATCGGACAGCGCGTTGTATCTTGACAAGGTCTATGTAAAACGCAGGGTAGAGACAATGAAAGCCGCGTTTGAGAAGTATAAAAAGCAGGCAAGGCGCCATGCAGGGCCGGCAGTGATTGAAATTTTTGGCGAGGAGCCGTTTTTGCCGCAGAGTAAGCCAGAGGCTTTTTCCTACAGCCTAAAACAAAATGAGTGGAAAGTTTCTCTTATGAACCAGCTTGGGCAGCTTACGGAGGATTATATTCCCGGTGACGAGCGGAGTTTTACGATGATTGCATATCCGGTTCCCGTAATCGGACAGGATTTTGAGCAGATTTTCCGTGAAACGGTTAAAATCAATACGCTGGATTATATGCAGTATCTCAGGATACAGCAAAGCATGATAGAGACGCTTGATTTAGCGGACCGCGTCCATATTACGGGGGCGGGAGAAAATGAGACGGATTTGTGGGTGAAAATCCAGCCGGTTTTTGATTTGAAAAAGGAAACGGCATTTGAAAATTGCGTGGCGGACGTAAATATTCCGGTAGGCGAGGTATTTACCACTCCGGCGTTAGAAGGGACGTCGGGAACGCTGCATGTGGCGGAAGCGTATTTAAACGGCTTGCCTTATCGGAATTTAAAACTGAAGTTTAAAGACGGAATGGTGGCGGCATATAGCTGCGAAAATTTTGCATCGGAAGAAGAAAACCAAAGGTATATTTATGAAAATCTTTTACAGCGGCATGAGACGCTTCCGATGGGAGAGTTTGCCATCGGCACAAACACGGCGGCATACCGTATGGCAAAGCAGTATCATATTGCGGATAAACTTCCGATTTTGATTGCGGAAAAAATGGGGCCGCACTTTGCGGTAGGCGACACTTGTTATTCTCATGCTGAAGATACGAAAGTATATAATCCTGACGGCAGGGAGATAATTGCGCGGGATAATTCTAGATCAGTTTTGCGGAAAGAGGATAGCGCGAAAGCTTATTTTAACTGTCATACGGATATTACGGTTCCTTATGATGAGATTGGCTCAATTACAGTAAAAACAGCGGATAACCAAAGCATAGACATTATCAGGAATGGAAAATTCGCTGTGACGGGCGCGGAAGCATTGAATCTTCCATTGGAATGAGATACAATAAAAAGAAAAACAGGAAAAGGAGCAGATTATGGCAAAAGTAGGAATGGTAATGGGCAGTGATTCCGATATGCCTGTAATGGCAAAAGCGGCGGAAGTTTTGGAACAGTTGGGAATAGAGTATGAGATGCGGATTATTTCTGCGCACAGAGAGCCGGACGTTTTTTTTGAATATGCCAATACAGCCGAAGAAAAAGGCTTTAAGGTGATTATTGCGGCGGCAGGCATGGCGGCGCATTTGCCGGGTATGTGCGCGGCGATTTTCCCAATGCCTGTCATCGGGATTCCTATGCACACGACGTCGCTTGGCGGACGGGATTCGCTGTATTCCATTGTGCAGATGCCAAGCGGGATTCCCGTGGCTTCGGTTGCCATCAACGGAGGCGTAAATGCGGCTCTTTTGGCGGCGAAAATTTTAGCGGTAAGCGATCCGCAGTTATTACAGCGGCTGAAAGAATATGCCAAAGGCTTAAAAGAGCAGGTTCAGGCAAAAGATGAGAAATTACAGGAAAACGGTTTTAGGAAGTATGCAGAAAAATAAAGGAGAACAGATCATGGATTATAAAAACGCGGGCGTAGATATTGAGGCAGGCTACAAATCAGTGGAATTGATGAAACAACATGTACAGGAAACAATGCGCAGTGAGGTCTTGTCAGGCCTTGGCGGTTTTTCCGGGGCATTTTCCATGGAAGCGTTCCGGAACATGGAACATCCGACGTTGGTATCGGGGACAGACGGGGTAGGAACTAAGATAAAACTCGCATTCCTTATGGACAAGCATGATACGATAGGGATAGACTGTGTGGCAATGTGTGTCAATGATATTGCATGCGCGGGCGGGGAACCGCTGTTTTTCCTGGACTATATCGCCTGTGGCAAAAATTTCCCGGAAAAAATCGCTAGGATTGTCAGTGGCGTTGCCGAAGGCTGTAAACAGGCGGGAGCGGCGTTAATTGGCGGTGAAACAGCGGAGCATCCCGGGCTTATGCCGGAAGAAGAATATGATTTGGCAGGTTTTGCCGTAGGCATTGTCGATCAAAAAGAGATTATTACGGGCAATGACTTAGAAGACGGCGATGTGTTAATCGGTCTGGCAAGTTCCGGCGTTCATTCCAATGGATTTTCCTTAGTCCGCAAAGTGTTCCCGATGGAAAAAGAGACTTTGGACGTTTATTATGAGGAATTGGGGGGAACGCTTGGCGAGACGCTTTTAACGCCGACGAGAATTTATGTGAAAGCCCTAAAACAGATCAAAGAGTCCGGCATCCGCGTGAAAGCGTGCAGCCATATTACGGGCGGCGGGTTTTATGAGAATGTGCCGCGTATGCTGCCGGAAGGCAGGCGCGCTATCATTGAGAAAGAGAGTTATCCGGTTCCGCCGATTTTTGCGATGCTTGCCAAAAAAGGAAACATTGAGGAACAGATGATGTATAATACATACAATATGGGGCTTGGCATGATTCTTGCTGTTTCAAAAGAAGATGCGGATGCGGCAATGGGAGCAGTGAGAGCGGCAGGAGAAACGCCGTATCTGGTTGGCAGGATTACGAATGGGGAAAAGGGAGTTACATTATGTTAAAGATTGCGGTTTTGGCATCCGGAGGGGGAACGAACCTACAGGCGATTATCGATGCAGTGGCGGCCAAAACGCTCGCAGATGTGGAAATATCGGTTGTAATCAGCAATAATCAAAATGCTTTTGCCTTGGAGCGCGCGGCGAAAGCAAAAATTGCGGCAGTTTGCATTTCTCCAAAGGAGTTTGAAAGCAGGGAAGCGTTTAACCGGGCCTTTTTAGACAAATTGAACGGGTATCGGGTGGATTTGGTTGTGTTGGCAGGGTTTTTAGTGGTGATACCGCCTGAGATGATTGCAGAGTACCGAAACCGGATCATTAATATCCACCCGTCTTTGATCCCGTCGTTTTGCGGGAAGGGGTTTTATGGACTGAATGTGCATAAAGAAGCGCTGAAACGCGGAGTGAAAGTTACAGGGGCTACGGTGCATTTTGTTGACGAAGGAACGGATACGGGCCCGATTATTCTGCAAAGGGCGGTCGAAGTGAAAGAGGGCGATACGCCAAAGACATTACAGCGCCGAGTGATGGAGGAGGCGGAGTGGAAGATTCTGCCGGAGGCAATTGATTTGATTGCGCGGGGATATGTTTGTGTGAAAGATGGGAGAGTGGTTCGGGAGGGGGAGTGAGGTATACGAAAAACGACCGTTTCGCAGTAGATATAATTTGACGCAGGGAGCGCTTTCGCTTGTTAATGCTCGCAGCGGCGCTAAGACGCCAAAGGACGGCGTCTAAGAGCCGGCGGCATTAAAAATCCCTGCGTCAAATTATATCTACTGCGTAACTGCATTTTGGGGGACGGGAGTTTTTGGATTTTTGAGTGATGGGAGTTTATTTGATAAGAGGTTTGTGTGAAGATTTATTTGTGTAGCAGAATTTTATTTGATAAGAGAGAGGATTATTTGAGTGATGGGGTGATTTTTGATTTATGCGAAGTTATTTGTGTAACAGGAGTTTATTAAATAAGAGAGAAGATTTATTTGAGTGACGGAAGTCTTAAGTTTTTTTAAAATTAAAGAGAGGATTTTTTTGTGTAATGGGAGAGTTTTTGATAAGAGAGAGGATGTTTTTGAGAGGAACGGGAGTTTTTGAATTTGTGTGAGTTTTTGGAAAGAATTTTTGGGTTTTATGTTGAACTGTTTTTTGTGGTTATGCTTGGGTTTGATTTTTTAGGGGAAGATGGGATTTAAAAGAATTAGGTTCCGTATTATGTGGGTCATGATTGATAAATTTTGAGATTGAAGTAAAGTCAAGTTCAGTAGAAAATAAAAAGATTTGAAATAGGAATGGAGGAATTTTATTATGAATATTTTGATTGTTGGAAGCGGCGGGAGAGAACATGCGATTGCGGTGAGTGTTGCTAAGAGCCGTCATGCGGGGAAGATTTTTTGCGCGCCGGGTAATGCGGGGATTGGGAAGGTTGCGGAGTGTGTGCCGATTGGGGCGATGGAGTTTGAGAAGCTGGCGGCGTTTGCGAAGGAGCATGACGTGGATTTTACGATTGTTGGCATGGACGATCCGCTGGTTGGCGGGATTGTGGATGTGTTTGAGAATGAGGGGCTGGCGATTTTTGGGCCTAGGAAAAATGCGGCGGTTTTGGAAGGATCGAAGGCGTTTTCGAAGGATTTGATGAAAAAATATGGGATTCCGACGGCGGGGTATGAGACGTTTGATGATCCGGCGGAGGCGCTTGCTTTTTTGGAAACGGCAAAAATGCCGATTGTGCTGAAAGCAGACGGGCTGGCGCTTGGGAAGGGTGTTTTGATTTGCAATACGCTCAAGGAAGCAAGGGCTGGCGTGAAGGAGATTATGGAGGACAAGAAGTTTGGCTCGGCTGGGAATCATATGGTGGTTGAGGAGTTTATGTCGGGACGTGAAGTTTCTGTACTCTCTTTTGTAGATGGGAAGACGATTCGGATTATGTCTTCGGCTCAGGATCATAAAAGGGCGAAAGATGGGGATTTGGGATTAAATACAGGGGGTATGGGGACGTTTTCCCCAAGTCCGTTTTATACGGAGGAAGTGGATGCGTTTTGTCGGGAGCATATTTATCAAAAGACGGTGGATGCGATGGCGGCGGAAGGCAGAGCGTATAAGGGGGTTATCTTTTTTGGGCTGATGCTGACGGAAGATGGGCCGAAGGTGTTAGAATATAATGCAAGGTTTGGCGATCCGGAGGCGCAAGTGGTTCTGCCCCGTATGAAAAATGATATTTTGGAAGTGATGCAGGCTTGCGTGAATGGGACGTTAGATGAAATTACGCTTGAGTTTGAGGAGAATGCGGCGGTTTGCGTTGTGCTGGCGTCAGATGGGTATCCACTTTCGTATGATAAGGGATTTGAGATTTTTGGGGAAGAAAAGTTTGATTCGGCGGAAGGGTATTATTGTTTTCATGCTGGGACTAAGAGGAATGAAGAAGGCAGGATTGTGACGAATGGCGGCCGTGTGCTTGGGGTTACGGCGAAGGGGGCGGATCTCAGGGAAGCAAGGGCGAATGCGTATGCGGCTTGTGAATGGGTTTCGTTTGAGAATAAATATATGCGGCATGATATTGGCAAGGCGATTGACGAGGCGTAAAGGAGCGGATATGGAAAAAGGCATTATTTTCGATATGGACGGGACGTTATGGGATTCTTCGGAGAATGTGGCACGGTCTTGGGATAAAGTGATCCAGAAGGAAGCGGGCGGCTTACGGAGGATTACAAGGGAGGATATTAAACGGGTGATGGGACATACTATGACGGAGATTGCCCAAATGCTGTTTCCTATGTTGGATTTGAAAGAAGCGGTGGAGCTGACGGATAAGTGTGGCTTGGCAGAAAATGAGTACCTTCGGGAACATGGCGGAGTGTTGTATCCGGATTTGGAAGCGACGTTGAAAACGCTTGCAAAGCGGTATCCGCTTTTTATTGTCAGTAATTGCCAAAAGGGGTATATTGAAGCGTTCTTAGAGTTCTACCGGTTTGGGGGATATTTCAGGGATTTTGAATGTTTCGGGAATACCGGAGAGGGGAAGGCGGTTAATATTGAGCGGGTCATTCGGCGGAATGGGCTTAAGGAAGCTGTTTACGTTGGCGATATTCAGGGAGATTATGAGGCCAGCGTAAAGGCGGGAGCGAAGTTTATCCATGCTGCATATGGGTTTGGGACGATAGAAAGTGATGCGCCCCGTATTATGCGTTTGCCGGAGTTGGAGCGAGTGTTAGATACATTGTTATTTTGACGGGATAGTGACGCGCATAGAAATGATATTATTTATATATGGGCAGAAGCATTTTTATGTTTTTGAAAAGGAGAATATGAAAATGAGTAATGCGAAAGGGCGTAAATTAGTAAGAATGTAGGAATAGAGTTCATTGTTAGACTGAAGGGCAGACAGGTGTTCTGTTTTAAAGGAAAATGGAATAAGGAACGGGAAAGGCGACTTGTAAAGAACAGTTGTAATTTTTGTAAATGGCGCAGGGCGGAATGCCTTGCGCCATTTTTTAAACAGAATTTTGGGAAAAAATATGTTGATAAAAGAGTAAATTGAAAAAATGTATAAAATATATATTATTTTTCTTGAATTTATGTTAAAATTGACGTGGATATAGTTTTTTGAGAAAGGAGAATTGTATGGGTGTACGAAAATTATTACGAAACGCATTGGCTTTGGCGGTGTCTTTTGGTTTGGCAATCGGGGAGGCTCCGGCGTCTTTGCTTGCGGCTGAGGATACAGGCGATGGGAACCGGGAAAGTGTAGTGGACTTATCAGATGGTCTTGTAGGGCATTGGACGTTTGATGGGGGAAGTCAAGATGATGCGTGGCTTGCAAGCAGTGTCACGGAAAATCTTGTTGCGGAAAAAACGGATACTGGGGTTAGTTTGTCGGAGGATGGCGGCATATCGGGAGGCGCTGCGGATTTTGCAGGAACAGCGAATAAATGTCTAACATTAAAATTGAAAGATGCGAATGTTGGGCTGACGGAGGCGACAGGCAGTTTTTCGATTGGGGCTTGGATAAAGTACCGTTCTATTTCATATACAAATGAAACGCCGACAAGTGTGTTTCATTTAGATGGAGACAGCGCGGGACAGCCGATTTTATCGATATCGCCGAATAATAGTAAAAATGTGTACAATACGTTTTTGGGCGGACAGCTTAAATACAGCTCTCAGGAAATAGCGGGGAATCAATGGCATCATGTTATGTTTGTGTTTGATAAGACGGACACTGAGAAAAAGGCGCGGTTTTATGTAAATGGAGTTTTGGCAGGGGAAGAAACGATTACTGGAAATGTAATATATGGAAACGGAACCCGCGGAGGAAATATCCGCGTTGGCTATCATAGGGCGACGCAAAGCTCGGCAGTAGACGGGCTTATGGATGAAATCCGTTATTATGACAAGGCTGTGGCTGCCGATACGGTGGAAGCCATTTACAGAGATGGCGGGATTAAGCTGGAAATAAATACGCTTAAAGAGGACTTGCGGACTCTTTTGACGCAAGCGGAAGCGCTCTCTGGGGGCGATTCGGAATCAGTGGCGAATTTAACGGCGGCAAAAGAGGCGGCAGAAGCGCTGCTTGGGGAAGGGCAAGCGGAAACGGAAGCATTTAAAACGGCGCTGCAAACGGCGAAAAATGATTTGACAGCGGCGATTGAAAATTACCAGCAGGCAGGAAACGAGCCGGATACTGTTGTTCCGAATGGCTTAGTGGGATATTGGACGTTTGAGGGAGATACGGAAACGGATCGTTTGGCAAGCAAAGGGTCTGTGGCAGGCATTGCAGCTTTAAAGACAGGCAATGGCGTTACGGTTCAGGAAGGATCGGGAGTTTCCGGTGGCAGCGCCTCATTCAGCGGGAATAATGCATCTTATCTGACATTAAACCTGACTGAGCAATATAAGCTGATTGCAAGCTCAAATCCATTTACTATAGGGGCATGGATTAAATATGACGATATGGAAGCAAGCGGACTGTCTGATATTAGTGTATTCCATCAAGATGGCGCGAGCGCAGGCAGGGCAATTCTGACGATTAAAAATAATGGGGCAAGCGGCATGCGGTATGGCACCTATCTGGCGGCAAGCAATCAGTATGCCGAGGCAAACATTGAGAGTGGGAAATGGCATCATGTAATGATTGCAGTCGATGCAGCGGGTGAAGGAAGAACAGCCAAAATATATGTCAATGGCGTGTTGGAAAATGAGAATAATTCAGCGCTTGGCGCGGCTTTAATTGATGGCACTGGAAATATCCGCGTGGGCGCTCATAGGCAGAATGCAGGCAGTCCGGCAATTAAAGGCGTAATGGATGAAATTCGCTATTATAACAGGACATTAAGCGCGGCGGAAGTGAAAACAATTTATGATGTACATGGCGATCTGATTGAAACGGAAAATGTGAAAAGGGAATTGCGGGATCTGATTGCTGATGCGCGGGCATTGACCGGAGGGACAGCGGCGGCTCAGACAGAATTGGATCGTGTCATTGGAGAGACGGAGGCGTTATTGTCAAATGAAGCGGCAACGCTTACAGCGCTCACGGAGAAGAAGGAAGAACTTCTAGCCGCAATCCGCGCGTATGAGGCCAGCGCGCCTGTGAGCATTGCAGTTGACACTTCCGATGAACTGAGGGAAATCCCATCTGCAATGTTTGGGATTAACCATCGTTATCATAATTACGGTTATGGAAGCTGGGATAAAGACAATGATAAAATATATGATGCATTTAATGAACTTGCAAAAAATGCGGATTTTGGTTCAGTCCGTTATCCGGGCGGCACAGTGTCAAATTTGTTTACATGGAAAGATACGATTGGGCCGAAAGAACAGAGAACAACGACGATTGCAGGGAATAATTTTTATTCTGCTGCTGGGGAAACGCCCGTTGATCCGGCATTTGGCGTAGATGAGGCGATGAAGTGGATTTACGATGATTTGGATTCGGAAGCGATTTTTGTTTATGGTTTTGGACGCGGCAACCCACAGGATGCGGCAGATTTGGTGGAGTATCTGAATGCGCCAAATGATGGCAGCAATCCAAACGGAGGCGTTGATTGGGCGGCAGCGCGCGCGGAAAATGGGCATGAAGAACCCTATGGGGTGATCCGTTTTGAGCTTGGAAATGAATTTAGCGATACCGGGCAAAATTACTGGATGGCTGGACTTAGCGAACATAACAGGGGAGTGACGGATCTGTATATTGAAGGCGACCGTATGACGATATCGGGGCAGACGAGTTACTATCAGACGAACAACAGGGTGGCGAAAAAAGGCGATTGGAGAGCTTCTGCTTCCTTGAGTGATGGGAAGGCAAATGAGGAGCGGTATGTTTATTATCTCCCAGTTGTGGAAGACACAGCGGAAGTGTTTGTTGAAGGGACAAAGTGGGAGATCGTAGATTCTTTGGAAGGACAAGGCGCGGCAAATGTGTGTACATTTGATTATGAAACGGGGAAGATTGCCTTTGGCGACGGGGTCAATGGCGCGATTCCATCGTCTGGGACGCAGATTACTTGTAACTACAAAACGGATCAGTCTGGGTTTGTAGACTATTATGAGGCGATGAAAGCGGTTGCAGATGAAATTGGTTCGGAAATTGAAATTTATTCCGGCATTTTTGATGGGCGGCAGAATGAATTTATTGATAAAATGCACGAAAAAGGATATGATGCAAAATATGACGGCGTAATTATCCATCCATACAGCAATGGCGTAACCAGCTATGAAGATTCTTTGGTGAGAGCGAAAGGTTTTTCTAATAACATTGCAACTTATAGAAATAAAATGCTGTCGCTTACACAAGATGACAGTAAGAAAGTCGCGGTTTCTGAATTTGGAATTTTAAGCGTCAGCCCCGCCAGTAATTACCAGACTTCTTTAGGCCATGCAATTTATATTGCAAACCATATGATAGATTGCGTAAATTCCGGCGCAGCTTACCAGAATAAACATTGTCTTGTGGATACGACAGGCGCAAGCGATAATTTAGGGGCATGGCAGCAGTGCGTAATCCAGTCCCATCAGACGGACAATGGCTATCAGTATGTGTCCACTCCGTCGGCGCGTTTGTTTTCCATTTTTAACAATATGACGGGAAGCGTGGAAGTGAACCAGACAATTACAGGAAATGGGGTATTTACAGGCAGTGGGAATAATGCAGTCAGCAACGTGAATGTTTATTCGACGAAAGATGAATATGGAAATGCCTATGTGATGGCAGTCAATAATAAGAGTGAGAGCGCGTCAACTGTGGATATTACAGTCGATAACACGGATTTCACAGGAAAAGAGATAGAAATATGGTCGCTGTCGTCGGAAGAAGTGACGGATATGAATACTTTGAGTGAACCGGATAAGGTTACAGTCGATAAGACGACGGTAACGGGAAGCGGCGATCATCTTACTTATACGCTTTTGCCGCACTCTGTTTACAGTTTTAAAATTCCTGCTAGGAAGGCAGACGTCATTGTAACGGCAGGTGAAAATGGAACAGTGACAGGCGGACAGACAAACGTGGCTCCGGGAGAGATGGTAACTGTACAGGCGGTTCCCGATACAGGGTACCTTTTTGTCGGCTGGTTTGCAGGGGGAAGTTTGATTTCTTCTGAAGAAGAATATACATTCCGTGTTCCAGCAGGCGGAATCACTTTAGAAGCCAGATTCGACCGGCCGACGCAAGTTACGGTTGAAGCCGGAGAAGGCGGAACGGCAGGCGAGTCACAGTCGGCGGCGATAGGAAGCCAGATCACAGTGACGGCGAGAGCAAACGCGGGCTATCAGTTTGCAGGGTGGTATCAGGGAGAACAGCGGGTATCTACAGAGAACCCGTATACGTTTACGGTGGAATCCTCAATTACATTAACTGCAAGGTTTGAAAAGAAGAAGTTTGCGGTCAAGGTAGAAGCGCAGACGGGCGGCGTGGCAAGCGGCGGAAATGAAGAAGCGGAAGCCGGCAGTGAAATCACAGTGACGGCAACAGCGGATAAGGGCTATGAGTTTGTCGGCTGGTATGAAGGAAGCGAGAAAAAGTCAACGGAAGCGGTATATACGTTTACGGTAGAAAAGGCAGTCACGCTGACGGCAAAATTTCGAAAGAAGCAGACAACAGGAGAGACAGTCACGGTGCAGGCGGTTGCGGAAGAAGGCGGAACGGCAAGCGGCGGGAATGAAGAAGCGGAAGTCGGCAGTGAAATCACGGTAACGGCAACAGCAGAAGAAGGCTATGAATTTGCCGGCTGGTATGAAGGGGAGACAAAGATTTCTGATGAGAATCCGTATACGTTTTTCGTTGAGAAATCAATTCGTTTAACTGCTAAATTTGTTAAAAACGATCCGGCAGAGAAGGAAAGCGCTAGTATTACAGTCACGGCAGAGAAGGGCGGAATGGTAATCGGCGGTAATCCGAGCGCAAAAATAGGAAGCAAAGCAACGGTGACGGCGAAGGTAAGTTCCGGTTATGAATTTGTGGGCTGGTATTGTAACGGAAAACAAGTCTCAAAGAGCGCAGCGTATACGTTTACGGTTCAGGAAGACATTGTATTGACAGCGAAATTCAAAAGGAAGAAAGCTCAGGTGACTGTGAATGCAATCGCAGGCGGCACGGCGGTAGGCGGCGCAAAGTCTATAGATATAGGAAGCAAGATAACGGTAACGGCGAAGGTAAATACAGGCTATGAATTTGCCGGCTGGTATCAGGGAAATAAAAAAGTGTCGGGACTGCTTTCTTACACCTTTACTGTAACCGGAAATACTACGCTGACAGCGAAATTCCAGAAGAAAGCTATCATTCCGGAAGAAACAACATTTACCAAGAATAAATTCAAGTATCAAATTTTGGATAAAGAGAAGTCAACCGTTCTTCTTGAAAAAGGGTTAGATAAAAAAGCGAAACAAGTGGTTATACCGCCAACGGTTGACTGGAATGGCAAAAAGTATACAGTTGTAAAGATTGGAAAGGAAGCTTTTTCGAAATTTTCAAAGCTTAAAAAAGCAGTAATAGGAAAAAATGTTACAAGGATAGACAAAAATGCGTTTTCAAAATGTAGGAAGTTAGAGAATGTCATTTTTAAAGGGACTAAAATACAGAAGGTTGAGAAAAAAGCTTTTCGACAGACGTCTTCAAAGATGACGGTTAAAGTTCCAAAATCTTTAAAGGGGAAAAAGCGGGATAAATTATTGAAGAAGTTGAAAAGCTCAGGAATGAGTAAAAAAGCAAAAATAAAATAAGCGCTAAGAAAGTCTGCCCCCATGTGACGGTACACATGGGGGCAGACTTGTTATTGAGAAAGCATTGCAATACAAAAAAACAGCCTTAAAAACAATGAGAAATCAATGCTTTAAGGCTGTCTAAATCATGCAGGAAAAGGGACTTGAACCCTCACGACATTGCTGCCACAGGCACCTGAAGCCTGCGCGTCTGCCAATTCCGCCATTCCTGCAAACGCTGACATAAAATATAATATCGTTTCTGGTGAAAAAAGTCAAGATAAAATATGAAAATTTTTGTCTTTTTATTGCTTCTTTTTCTAACTTCGGGCAGTTGGGTTCCTTGATTTCCCGATGAGGCTTCAAAGTGTCTTGACACTTGTTTGAAAAAGTATAATAATGGATTTTAGATAGGCAGTTTTGTTAAAGTGTGACAGATGAAACCGGAGGTAATAGTATGGAAATCAGATTTGAAGAAGCAAAACAGTTAAAGGAAAAACCAGATCAGAAGAATCTTGGGTTTGGAAAATATATGACAGATTATATGTTTGTCATGGATTGGACAGTGAAAGACGGTTGGAAAGACGCCAGAATTACGCCGTATGCGCCGCTTTCCTTAGATCCTGCCTGCGTGACCCTGCATTATGCGCAGGAGACGTTTGAGGGAATGAAGGCATACCGTACAAAAGAAGGGAAAATCCAGCTTTTCCGTCCCCAGATGAATGCAGAGCGTATGATCCGTTCCAATGAACGGTTATGTATGCCGGCATTTCCGGTGGATATGTTTGTTCAGGCTGTGAAAGAGCTCGTGAAAGTAGAGCGGGAATGGGTTCCGTCAGAGGAGGGGACGTCTTTGTATATCCGCCCATTTATGTTTGCGACGGAAAATGCGTTAGGCGTGCATATGGCTACAAGCTATAAATTTATGGTAATCTGCTGTCCGGTCGGGGCGTATTATGCGGAAGGCATAAACCCAGTCAAGATCTTAGTGGAAAATGAATTAGTCCGCGCAGTTTTGGGCGGAACAGGTTTTACGAAATGCGGAGGAAACTATGCAGGGTCTATTTTAGGGCAAGTGAAAGCGGAAAAGATGGGATGCGCGCAGGCGCTTTGGTTAGATGGCGTACACCGTAAGTATGTGGAAGAAGTCGGCACGATGAATATTATGTTTAAAATTGACGGGGAAATCTATACAGCCCCGATTGAAGGCACAGTTTTGGCGGGAGTGACGAGGGATTCCATTCTCCATATTTTGAAAGACTGGGGCTACAAGATTCATGAGACGCATCTTGCCATAGATGATTTAATGAAAGCGGGGCATGACGGCAGCTTAGAAGAAGCGTTTGGCACAGGAACAGCCGCAGTGATTTCTCCGGTTGGGGAATTGGTCTATCAAGACGATGCAGTGAAAGTAAATGATTTTAAGATTGGAAAATTGACCCAGAAATTATATGATTACCTGACTGGAATCCAGTGGGGAAATGTAGAAGACAAATATGGGTGGACGATGGATATTGATTCATAACGAGATGATGGAAAAGTAAAGGATTTTTATAGGACAGGAAAAGTTTGTATGGATTTAGGGCTTTCCTGTCCTTTTTTGCAATATCATCATGGTTAGGCGCAGTATGATAGCAGGCTATAATTGTTAGGAATACAGATTTCTATATTTTTAATTATTTCCCTTCATAGTAAAATATAAAGTTTGGTCAAATCTGCGTTCTGGCATAAGGCGGTCAATATAACCGGATTCTATATTCCTAAAATGATATTTTGTTTTGGTCTTTTTTGAAAATTTAGTTAAACTTAATTTGTTTGAATATATTGAAGTCTGTTAATTGAAATCTATTATAATAAGATATTGAATCTGGTAGTTTAAACAAATGTTGTTATAAATAATTCATAATCTTTTCTATATACAGTCTCGTATGTCTTTTAGTTATTAAATACGCCAAAAAAAGAAAATAAATTGTTTTTCTGGAAATTTGTAAAAGCAGATAATTGAAGACAAAAAATAAAAAGTTTTTCATAAATCTTAAAACAGATAGCCAGATTTATATTAGAGAGTTACAAATTAAAATAGGACACAATTATGTTTTTGTTACACTTATAAAGAAATTTTAATATTGCAATTTCATAAAATCATAATTTTACATAATTAAATATGCTATTTTAGCGTAATGCAAAAGCTCAAGGAGACATTGCCCTGTTTCTGTGTATAAATTAAAAAGAAAAAGCAATACTAATTGAAAAATAATTTACAGGAGCATAAGAGCGATGGCAAAAGAAACTTATTATATAGGTGAACAGAGCCTTTCTTTTCCGAAGGAAGTCTATGTGATTTCGAGCGCGTCTGTCGTGGGGAAAAAAGAGGGTGAAGGGCCGCTTGGCGGCGCATTTGACATGATTTGTGAAGATGATAAATTTGGCGAGGACACATGGGAGATGGCGGAGAGTACGCTGCAAAAAGAAGCGCTTGCGCTTGCAGTGGGAAAAGCGGGCTTAAAGCCAAAGGACGTCCGTTATTTATTTGCAGGGGATTTGCTGGGGCAGAATATAGCGACTTCATTTGGGCTGATGGATTATGAAATTCCTTTGTTCGGGCTATATGGCGCCTGTTCCACTGCGGGAGAATCTTTGTCGCTTGCGGCAATGTGCGTCGGGGCGGGATATGCGAAATGCGTGGCGGCGCTTACGTCAAGCCATTTTGCAAGCGCGGAGAAACAGTTTCGATTTCCCTTGGAGTATGCCAATCAAAGACCCGTATCAGCTACCTGGACGGTTACGGGAAGCGGAGCCTTTCTCTTGTCCAGCAAAAAAGGAGAAGCGAGAATTACCGGAATTACCACTGGTAAAATCGTAGACATGGGAATAAAAGATTCAATGAATATGGGAGCGGCAATGGCTCCTGCCGCCGCGGACGTGATTGCGCAGCATTTGGAGGATTTCGGGCGGAAGCCAAAAGATTATGACAAAATCGTGACCGGAGATTTAGGATATGTCGGGCAGGAAATTTTATGCAATCTTCTTTCAAAAAAGAATATTGATATTTCAGGAACGCATGAAGACTGCGGCATTTTAATTTATGACAAAGAAACGCAGGGGACTGGTTCGGGCGGTTCGGGATGCGGCTGTTCAGCAGTGACGCTTTCCGCCCATTATCTCCCGAAGTTAAAAGATGGCAGTTATAAAAGGATTTTATTTGTTCCGACAGGGGCGTTGCTTTCGACTGTCAGTTTTAATGAAGGGCAGAATGTTCCGGGAATTGCCCATGCGGTTGTGTTGGAACATATTGGAGAGGAGGCGTAATATGGAGTATCTGAATGCGTTTTGGGTAGGCGGGCTGATTTGCGCGCTGACTCAGATTTTAATGGAAAAAACGAAAATGCTGCCGGGGCGGATTATGGTGCTGTTAGTCTGTGGCGGCGCGGTTTTGGGCGCAGTGGGCATTTACCAGCCGTTAATTGATTACGCAGGGGCAGGCGCAAGCGTGCCATTGCTTGGGTTTGGGAACACGCTTTGGAAAGGAATCAAAGAAGCGGTGGACGCCGAAGGGTTTTTAGGGATTTTTATGGGCGGGTTTACCGCAAGCGCAGTCGGCATTTCGGCGGCTTTGGTATTTGGGTATCTGGCAAGCCTGATATTTGATCCAAAAATGAAATCTTAAGAAAGCTGATATTTGATTAAAAATGAAATCGTAAGAAATCTGAATAAAAATATAAAAATGGAGCAAACTATATCAGGAATCCGACAGCGATTCATACATGAGCAGGAAAGGAGGAATTTTTTTATGAAAAATTTTAAAAAACTGCTGATCTGCTGTACATTGGGCGTGATGGCAATGTCATTTGCCGCTTGTGGGACAAGGGACGACAACGATAAAAATGACACGAATAACAGCGCAAACGGCAGTACAGAGGCAGTAGACAAAAATAACGGAACCGCCGGAAACAATAATGCCAATGATAAGAACAATGCGGCAGATGATGTGGAAGATGCGGTAGAAAATACCGGAGACGCCATTATGGACGGAGCGGAAGATATTGGAAACGATATTGAGGACGCAGTGGACGATGCAACCGGAAATGGGAATGCTGTAAATAAGAATGACGATTCCAACAATGGAACCAACGCCACAGATAAAAATGCGGCGAACAATGGAACCAACGGCGCAAATGGAACGAACGGAACCAATGGGACAAACAAAACGAATGACAAAAATAATTCCAATGTTTCCGGAACAAATGAAAACAGCAAAGGCGAAAGCAATGCCACAAAAGATACGACGAAAGACAAGACAAAAACAAGATAACGAAAAAAGTGAAAATGGATTATCCATTTTCACTTTTTTCTTGCGTTTACGCTGGAAATAAGCTATTCTTTAACGGAATGTAAGGAGTGGTTTTATGACAAAAGAACAATATGAAAAATGGTCCAGTCCGTTTCGGAAGTTCAAACACGGCGCGGCAGCGCTGCGTTATACAGACAAAGCAATCACTGGGGCGGTGTTTTTGGCATATCCTGTTTTATTGGCTGGGTTTGCCTTTTTCCAGCGCTTTGAACAGTTGTTTTATTGCTGTTTGATTCCAGCAATTTCCTTTGTGCTGTTGTCCGTCTTTCGTAAGGCATATTCAGCGCCAAGGCCTTATGAGGTGTTTTCCATTCAGCCGCTGTTAAAGAAAGAAACGGTTGGGAAGTCTTTTCCGAGCCGCCATGTGTTTTCGGCTTTTGTCATTGCGATGACATTTTTTTATTGGAACAGGGCGGCAGGCGCCACAATCGGGGCGATGGGCATTTTGCTTGCCTATATTCGGGTGGCAGGCGGCGCGCATTTCCCAAAGGACGTTATCGCGGGGGCGTTGCTTGGCATTTTGTGCGGCCTGCCGTATCTTTATTTGTAACAGGCTATTCGTTTATAGAATAGTTCGGCGCTTCTTTTGTGATGTGAATGTCATGTGGATGGCTTTCTTTTAAAGATGCCGCGGAAATTTTGACAAATTTGGCGTTTTCATGCAAATCGGAAATGGTTGGGCATCCGCAGTAACCCATGCCGGAACGTATGCCGCCGATAAGCTGGAAAATTGTATCTTCTACGCTGCCTTTATATGCGACGCGGCCTTCTACGCCTTCCGGCACAAGTTTCTTGGCGTCTTCCTGAAAATAGCGGTCTTTGCTTCCGTTTTCCATAGCGGCAATGGAACCCATTCCGCGGTACACTTTGTATTTGCGGCCCTGATATAATTCAAACGTTCCGGGAGCTTCGTCGCATCCGGCAAACATACTTCCCATCATACATACATTTGCGCCGCCGGCAAGGGCTTTTGTCATGTCGCCTGAATATTTGATGCCGCCGTCCGCGATAATCGGGATGCCGTAACTTTTAGCCGCGTCATAGCACTCCATAACCGCAGTCATCTGTGGAACGCCGATTCCGGCAACGACGCGCGTCGTACAGATGGAACCCGGCCCTATGCCGACTTTTATTGCGTCTGCGCCCGCTTCAATTAAATCTTTGGCGGCGGCGGCAGTAGCTATATTTCCGGCAATGACCTGAAGATCGGGATAGGCTTGTTTTACTTTGCGGACAGCTTCTATTATATTTTTGGAATGCCCGTGGGCGGAGTCAAGGACGATAACGTCAACGTGCGCGTGGACAAGCGCGTCAACACGTTCTAACATATTCTGCGTTATGCCAACTCCGGCGCCGCAAAGCAGGCGGCCCTGATCGTCTTTGGCGGACAATGGGTAGCGGATTTGCTTTTCAATGTCTTTTATCGTGATTAAACCTTTTAAATTGTAGTTTTCATCTACAAGAGGCAGTTTTTCTTTTCTGGCTTTTGCAAGAATCCGTTTTGCGTCTTCTAAAGAAATGCCTGTCGGCGCGGTGATTAAATTTTCAGAAGTCATGGATTCGCTGATTTTTTTGGAGAAATCTGTTTCGAATTTTAAGTCTCGGTTTGTAATGATGCCGACAAGCTTTTTGCTGCCAGTTTCTACGATTGGAACGCCGGAAATACGGAATTTCCGCATAAGATTTTCGGCGTCGAGCAGTGTATGTTCTGGATTTAAGGAAAATGGGTCGGTAATGACGCCGTTTTCGGAACGTTTTACCTTATCGACTTCGTCTGCCTGAGCGTCAATGGACATATTTTTGTGGATAATGCCGATGCCGCCTTGTCTTGCCATAGCGATTGCCATGCGGTGTTCCGTTACAGTATCCATGCTTGCGCTCATCATTGGAATGTTCAGCTTGATTTTTTTGGTAAGGTATGTGGTTAAATCGATCATGTTTGGCGTAACTTCAGAATACTGCGGAACGAGCAGTACGTCATCAAATGTAAATCCTTCGCCGATAATTGTGCCCATGGTAAAATCCTCACTTTCTTTGTATAGCGTTTTTTTAATTTTCTCATTTTAGCAAATAAATTTTGATGTGTCAATTCTGGGGAATATAATTTTCTAATATTTTTTGGACAGCGGCGGGCGGCTTTCGCGAAACTGGATTTGTAAGGGCTTCCTTAAAAATGCAGTTTTCTATTCTGTGTGAAAACAGGCAGTTTCAAAGTTGCTATCTTTCCATATTTGTGATACTATCATCAAAAATAGTTGATTGGCAGGAGAAAATGCGAATGGATGAGTTATTAAAAGTAGGAGTGATTGCAAATACACACGGCGTCCGCGGGGAGTTAAAGGTTTTTCCAACGACAGATGATCCGAAACGGTTTTTGGAGTTAGATCAGGTGATTTTGGATACGGGAAAGTCGAAAGAAAGGATGGAAATCGAGAAGGTCCGTTTTTTCAAAAATATGGTGATTTTAAAATTCAAAGGTCTGGACGACATGAACGACGCGCTTGCGCTGCGTAAAATGGAGCTGTTTGTGACAAGGGATCAGGCGGTTCCATTGGGGGAAAATGAATATTTTATTGCGGATTTAATTGGGCTTTCGGCGGTTTCAGATGAAGGGGAGGAGTTAGGGAAGCTTTCTGACGTGATTTCGTCGGCGGCAAATGACATTTATGTGATAACGAAGGAAGGGGCTCCAGATTTGCTTGTCCCGGCGATTAAGCAGTGCATAAAAAAAGTAGATATGGAGCGGGGGAGTATTGAGATCCATCTGCTGAAAGGGCTTCGGGAAGTGAATCAGAAGTAGGAGGCTCTTGTATGGACAGTGTGATAAAAATTGGGCTTTTTATTCTTGCGGAACTGCTTTTAAACCGTGTTGTGAATCTGGTATTCCGCATTATGTCAAGGAAACATAATTCTGTGCATCTGCGGTTTATTAAAAGCATTTTAAATGTGTTGATTGTGATAGTGGTGCTTTACAGTTTGGCGCAGCAGTTTGAAGTGACAAAGGATATAAGCAAAACACTGCTGCAGAGCAGTTCGCTGTTTGTTGCGATTGCGACGTTTGCGGCGCAGCAGGCGCTTTCAAATGTAATCAGCGGCATTTCTCTTTCATTTTCAAAGCCTTATAATGTAGATGAAAAAATCAGGGTGGTTCAGGGCAGCAGCGTAATTGCGGAGGGGATTGTCAAGGATATTACAATCCGCCATACAATTATCCAGCAGTTTAATGGGGAAAGCTGTATTGTGCCAAATTCTGTAATGGATTCCGCCGTGATTACGAATACAAACTATACGGGCAATATTGGGAATTTTATGGAAATTGAAATTTCATATGAAGCGGATATAGAGAAAGCGAAGAAGTGTATGCAGGAAATTTGCATTGCAAATAAGCTGACCTTAAATACAGAAGAAAATAAGGTGTTTGTCAAAGGGTATACGCAAAATGGGATCATTTTAAAAACGACGGTCTGGACGGAAAACTTAGATGACAGTTTTCTGGCGTGCAGTGATATACGCGCGGAATTGGTGGAAGGGTTCCGCAAAAATGGGATTTTGATTCCGTATCAGACGGTAGTCGTGCATCATACGACGTAATCATACGTCTGGCCGTTATCCCAGAGGTTTAGCCGCGGTTAAAGGGGATTGGGACTGTATGTGCCGCGTGTTTTGGATTGGAGTGAAAGCGCTTGGAAAGGGAAATGAAGATTTTTTTGGTTGAAGATGACGAGGCATTGGCAGACGAAGTGAGGCAGTTTTTGGAAAAATGGGGATATGAGGCAGTCAAAGCGGATAGCTTTGAAGATATTGTTTCAGACTTTCAGCGTCTTAGCCCACATTTAGTTTTATTAGATATTAATCTGCCTTTTTTTGACGGGTTTTACTGGTGCGCCCAGATTCGGAAAGTTTCGGACGTCCCGATTTTATTTATCAGCAGTAAAAATGATGATATGGATAAAATTATGGCGATCGCGCAGGGCGGGGACGACTATGTGGAAAAGCCGTTTGGGCTTGCGCTTTTAAAAGCAAAGATAGACGCGGCGCTGCGGCGCGCATATCAATATAAGGTAAGGGAACGTGTTTTGCTTGCGGCGGGGCTTTCGTTTGAGCAGGATACGTTTTCGTTGTTTTATCAGGAGAGTGAATTGGATTTGACGAAGTCTGAGAAAAAAATAATGGGAAAGCTCTTAGAGTGTAAGCCGTCGGTGGTTTTGCGGGAAGAATTGATGATGGAGCTGTGGGGAATGGACGAGTTTGTATCAGACGGGACGCTGACGACGTTAATCAGCAGGTTAAGGAATAAACTCAAGGAAATCTGTGGGGAGGAGATCATTCAGACGAAGAAAGGGCAGGGTTATTTTATTGCATAGCTATCTGAAAAAAAGGAAAAAAACGTTTATTTGCTGTTTTGTTCTGTGCCTTTGCTATAATCTCTATTTTTTATTTCTTTTGCCTGAGGTAAACATATCGTATTTGGTGTATCTGGACGTTTTGCTGGCGTTTGCAGGCGGGTTATGCGTCGGGGCGGATGCGGCAAAGCATCATAGGGAAATGCAGAGGCAAAAGGGGCTTTTAAAGCTTCAAACGGTGATTTATCAGGAGTTTCCCAATATAGAAGGCTATGAGATTATAGAACACGACGTGGAGGCGCTGAAAAAACAATTAAATGAGCAATTTGAAATGAATTGTGATTTGCAGGATTATATTGCAAAGTGGTGCCATGAAGTGAAAATTCCTTTGTCGGCAAGCCTTCTGATGGCAGAAAAAATTGAGGACGGCAGGCTGCGCGCATCGTTAAAAGAACAGTTAGAACGGATCAATCAGCAGTTGAAGTCGGCTCTTTTTGGCTGTAAAGCGCAGAGCAGTTTATTTGACATTCAGATGAGGCCGACCCGTATTTTGGACTGTGTGAAAACGTCCGTGCATAACAACCAGTTCTTTTTAATTAAACAGCATTTCCAAATTGAGATTGATGTGGAGGACGGTTTGATTTATACGGATAAAAACTGGTTCGTCTATGTACTGGACCAATGTATCAGCAATGCAGTGAAATATGCCTGTGATTCGCCATTTTTAAAAATTTGGAGTGAGCAAAAGGACGCAAAACTTCTGCTTTTTGTGGAAGACCATGGGGAGGGGATAGACAGGCAGGATATCCGCAGGGTGTTTGAAAAGGGGTATACGGGGAGAAGCCATCATAATGGGAAATATAAATCGACGGGCATGGGGCTTTATATGTCGCAGAAGATTATGGAAAAACTGGGGCATGAGCTATCCGTGGAAAGTGAAAAGGGAAGGTTTACCAGATTTTTAATTGAGGCGCCACGGGCATAGTGTTCTGGAAAAGACAGGAAAGGAATTTTTCATAAAACAAAAATTTATTTTTATCTGGTATCATCAACAGTTGTAAATATGGAAAAAAACGTGTTAAAATAGAGTAATTCAATTTTAATGGAAAAGGAGAAAACGATGAAAAAATTTATCTGTACAATATGCGGTTATGTCTATGAAGGAGAACAGGCGCCAGACGATTGTCCGGTTTGCCATAATCCGAAAGAAAAGTTTAGAGAGGAGCCTACGGGACAGGCAAATGCGGCTTTTGAGGGAAGCAGTATGAAAACGGAACCGTCTTTGGACTTGAATTATGATAAAAATTTATACCGTGTCGATGAATCTTGCCGTTACATGGAAGAAATCCATCAAATGGCAGTGACAGGAAAGAGCATAAGCGGCGCAATGGGGACGAAAATGCCAATGCCAAACTGGGACGATATTCTCTTATTGGGCGCGCAGTTAAACCCGCCGCCATTAGAAGAAGATGAGCCTGTCACGACGATGACGGTGATTGGGAAACATGCGAAAAAGCCGATGATTTTGGATCAGCCGGTGTATATTTCGCATATGTCGTTTGGCGCATTGTCTAAGGAAGTTAAAGTTGCGCTTGCAAAGGGAGCGGCAATGGCAAAGACGGCAATGTGCAGCGGCGAAGGCGGGATTTTGCCGGAAGAAAAGGCGGCTTCCTACAAATACATATTTGAATATATTCCGAATAAATACAGCGTTACGGACGAAAACTTACGCAGCGCGGATGCGATTGAAATTAAAATCGGGCAGGGGACGAAACCCGGAATGGGCGGGCATCTTCCCGGTGAAAAGGTAACTGCGGAAATTGCGGCCCTGCGTGGAAAGAAACAGGGTGAGGACGTACAAAGCCCGAGTAAATTTCCGGAGTTAAATTCAAAGGAAGATTTAAAAGAGATGGTTTCCATGCTCAGGGCCCGTTCTGACGGAAGGCCAATCGGCATTAAAATTGCCGCTGGGCGGATTGAACGGGATTTGGAATACTGCGTATATGCGGAGCCGGATTTTATTACGGTTGACGGCAGGGGCGGAGCGACGGGTTCAAGTCCGTTTTTCCTGCGTGAAGCGACAAGCGTCCCGACGATTTACGCATTATGCCGCGCCAGAAAATATCTGGATTCGATAAACTCGGATATTTCCCTTATTATAACGGGAGGCTTAAGGGTGTCTTCAGATGTGGCAAAAGCGCTTGCCATGGGGGCGGATGCAGTCGCAGTTGCAAGCGCGGCTTTGATTGCCGCCGCGTGTCAGCAGTACCGCATTTGCGGAACGGGAAACTGTCCGGTGGGAATTGCGACGCAGGACCCAAAATTAAGAGAGCGGTTAAAGACAGAACAGGCGGCCAAAAGAGTGGCAAATTATCTAAATGTGACGAAAGAAGAATTGAAAACATTTGCGCGAATTACGGGGCATGCCAGTGTGCATGACTTAAATGTCTGCGATTTGGTTACAATAAATAAGGAAATTTCGGAATTTACAAATATCCCCCATGCGTAAATTATTTGGTATTTGGCATATCGGGAAAGAGAAATGAGGGTGTAGTTTGAAGTTTTTAAAACAATTTGGGATTATTATGTTCTTGGCGTTTTTAGGGGAAGCGCTGCGCAGCCTGCTGCCGTTTCCGATTCCGGCAAGCATCTATGGCATTGCGCTGTTGTTTTTCTGTTTGGAATGGAAGATCCTTCCGGTTTCGTCCGTGAAGGAAGTGAGCGTGTTTTTAATTGAGCTTATGCCGGTGATGTTTATTCCGGCAGCAGTGGGGCTAATGGATTCTTGGGATATTTTAAAACCGGAATTGTTTTCATACATTGTCATAATAGCGCTGACGACAGTCGCGGTCATGGCGGCTTCGGGGAAAACAGCGCAGGCGCTTTTGCGCAGAAAAGAACGGAAAGGGAGAAATAAAAGATGAACGGTTTTTTTGAGACTTCTGTCTTTTTCGGTGTGTTTCTTTCCCTGCTTTCCTATGGAATAGGCGTTTCTATGAAACGAAAGTTTAAGCTTGCGATATGTAATCCGCTTTTAATAGCGTCCGTCTTGACTGTTTTGGTTTTACTGGTTTTTCAGGTAGATTATAAGGTATATAATGAAAGTGGGAAATATATCAGTTTTTTTCTGACTCCGGCTACAATTTGCCTTGCGGTTCCGCTGTATGAACAGATGGAGCTATTGAAGAAAAATTATAAAGCCGTATTGATTGGCATTTGTTCCGGCGTGATAACAAGTTTTGTCAGTGTGTTTTTGCTTGCCGTTTTGTTCCGGCTGGATCACGCCTCCTATGTGACGCTTCTGCCAAAGTCGATTACGACGGCGATAGGAATGGGCGTTTCGGAGGAATTGGGCGGCTATGTGGCGATAACGGTTGCGGTCATTATAGTGACGGGCATTTTTGGAGGCATGGCGGCGGAATGGGTCTTTCGGGCATTTCACATTGAAGATCCGGTTGCGAAAGGAATTGCGCTTGGGACTTCCGCTCATGCGGTAGGGACGGCAAAGGCGATGGAGCTTGGAGAAGTAGAAGGGGCGATGAGCAGCCTGTCCATCGTCGTTTCCGGCATCCTGACTGTAATTGGCGCGGGAGCGTTTGCAGGGCTTTTGTGAGACGGGGGTTAGGATGCAGAAAAGAAAGCGGATAGAGGGTGTTCTCTATCTGCTTTTTATTTTGTTTTGGCTTAGGGAGATTTTGTTTGAGCGCTTTTTGTGTTATACTGTAAATGCTTTATTATTTATGTGGGAAATTAAAAATGAGTTTATGGTAATTTGGGCTAGTATGGGATCAGAAATGCTCTGGCTTTCGGTTTATAAAACTAGGAGGTTTATGATAATAACTTGACGATAAAGATATTATTGATTTTATTTTTGCTCATTTTTATATCCATTTTTTTAAAGACATAAGAGCTTGTTTTTATCATTGGCAAGCTATATTTTTTCTTTCATTTGGGTATTTTTATCTACAGAAATAAAGATTTATAAAGAATCATATAAAAGGAGACTAAAGAATATGAGTGATAAACCCATTGATCTTATGTGGGATGATGAGCCAGTCAATGTGACATCAGAAGTAAATTTCATCTGGAGTATTGCGAATAAGCTCCGTGGTCCATATAGAAGTGATAAATATAAAGATGTAATCATTCCAATGGTTATCATCAGAAGACTTGAGTGCGCATTGGAAGACACAAAAGAAAAAGTATTAGCAAGATTTGATATTGATCCAGATTTGCCGACGCAAGTTTTTTGTCGTACATCAGGATATGACTTTTACAATACAAGTAAGTACGATTTAGCAGAGCTTGTTAATGAACCAGATCATATTGCAGGAAATTTCAGAGAGTACATAAAAGGATTTTCTGCGAATGTACAGGATATTATAAGAAGTTTAGAATTTGATAAACAAATTGATAAGATGGAAGAAAACGATAGACTTTATAGTGTTGTAAAAGCTTTTTCAGAATTAGATTTAGCACCAAAAACGATTGATAATGTGAAGATGGGATATATCTTTGAAGATTTGATTAGGAGATTTTCTGAAAATGCTGAAGCTGGTGATCACTACACAGGCAGAGACATTATAAAGACTATGGTATCTATTATTTTGGCAGAAGGCTGTGATGACATCTTCGATGATAATAAAGTAATTACTATTTTAGATCAAGCCGCAGGAACAGGCGGTATGCTTTCTACTGCTTATAATTATATTCATAGGTTTAATCCAACAGCAGACATTAGAATGTTTTCTCAAGAAGTAAATCCAGAAAGCTATGCTATTTGTTTGGCAGAAATGCTCATCAAAGGACAGAATGCAGAAAATGTCAGATACCAAGATACAATGAAAAAGGACTGTTTCCCTGATATAAAAATGCGTTTTGTTTTGGAAAATCCCCCATTTGGAACGCCATGGGCAGGAAAAGATTCCGCAGATGGAGTTGAAGATGCTGTAAGAGCTGAACATATAAAAATAGATAGCAGATGGGGCGTAGGACTTCCTGCGGGAAGCGATATGCAGTTGTTATTTATCCAGTCAGCCATTGATAAACTTGATGATGAATGTGGACGCGCTGCAATTATTGAAAATGGTTCTCCATTATTTACAGGAGGAACGTCATCGGGAGAAAGCCAGATTAGACGCTTTCTATTAGAAAACGATTTACTAGAAGCGATTATTGCGCTTCCAACAGATTTATTTTATAACACAGGAATTGCTACATATATCTGGGTAATATCAAAAAATAAAAGGGCAGAAAGAAAAGGAAAAATCCAGTTGATAGATGCTTCAAACATTTATCATAAATTACGAAAAGCTCTTAGCAATAAAAAGAATGAATTATCACCAGAAGATAGAGAGAAAATTACAAGGCTTTATGCCGACTTTAAAGAGAATGATCTTTGCAAAATTTATGATAATGAAGAATTTATGTATAGAGAATATTCTGTGATGCAGCCATTGCAGAGAAGCTATGGCATTACAGAAGAAAGAATGCAAAATATGCTTTCTTCTGGCGTATTAAATTCTCTTTATGATGAAGCAAAAGTATATGCGCTGGAAAATGCAGAATTTTTAACGGGTAAAGAGGAAAAGAAACTGGAAACTTATTATGAGAAGAAGCCTATTTATGATGCGATCATTCAAGCATTAAGGGAGAATATTTCAGATAGCATATATATGAATCCAGAATCTTTTATGCCTGTACTTACAGAGATTTTAGAAGGATTTGCTAATAAAAAACTCCTTGAAAGAATAGCCGATGGATTATCTGTTTTGGATAAAAAAGCAGATATTCAAAGAGATAAAAAAGGCAATATTATTTATGATAAGACTACAAAAGATACAGAGATTGTTAAATATCAGGAATCCATAGAAGATTATATGGCAAGAGAAGTTCTTCCCTATGTTCCAGATGCAAAATGGTTCTTTGAAGAAAATTTAGGAGCAAAAAATCCAGTTATTAAAACAGGCGCAGAGATTCCATTTACTAGATATTTTTATAAATATCAGCAGCCAGAGAGCAGTAAAGTTTTGGAACAAAAGTTTTTTGAACTTGAAAAGTCTGTAAATAAAAGAATTGCAAAGCTTTTTAAGGAGGACTGATGATGGCTAGGGAAATGAAAGATAGTGGGATTCAGTGGATTGGGGAAATACCTAAAGAGTGGGGAAGATGCAAAATTAAAAATATTTGTTTGTTTATTGGAAGTGGAACAACGCCAGCAAGTAATAACAAAGAGTTCTATGAGTTTGGTACAATAAATTGGATTCAGAGTGGTGATATTTATGGAAAATCAATAATTGAAAATGTTTCAACACTAATTACTGAAACAGCTTTATCAATAAACAAAGCATTGAGAATATATAAATCTCCATTTATCACAATCGCAATGTATGGTGGATCAGTGGGAAATACAGCTATTTCAAATATAGATGCTTGTACAAATCAGGCATGTTGTTGTATTAAACCAAATAAAACTGTTGACTTAAAATTTTTATATTATTGGATCGATTTCTGTAAAACAAATTTTTTATTTAAAGCGGAAGGTGGTGGGCAGACTAATATAAGTCAGGAAAAAATAAAGAACCAAATTTTTATGTTTCCAATGATAAGAGAACAGAAAGAAATTGCATATTATCTTGATAAAAAGTGTGCAAAAATAGAAAAATTAAAATTAGATATTCAATCTCAAATTAGTATATTGGAAGATTATAGCAAGTCTGTAATTACGGAAGCAGTAACAAAAGGGTTAAATCCTTATGTGGAAATGAAAGATAGTGGGATTGCTTGGATTGGGGAGAGACCCAAGCGCTGGGAGATAGTTAGAGGGAAATATATTCTAACATTGCTTTCAAAGTCTGTAAAAGAGGACGATGGAGTTATAACGTGTTTTAGGGATGGTGAAGTTACGCTTCGAAATAACCGTAGGGAGGGAGGCTTTACTATGTCAGATAAAGAAATCGGATATCAAGGTATTGATGTTGGGGATCTTGTGGTTCACGGAATGGATGGATTTGCAGGCGCTATTGGAATTTCTGATTCAAGAGGAAAAGGCTCTCCCGTTTTGAATGTATTAGATACAATTCATAATAAAAAATATATTATGTACTACCTTAGAAGTATGGCATATAGTAATGTATTTACAGCATTAGCAACAGGCATAAGAGTTCGCTCTTGTGATTTAAGATGGAATAAATTAGCTGAATTATTTTATCCTATCCCTTCAAAAAAAGAACAGGATGAAATTGTTGCTTATATAGACAAAAAAATATTTGATACTAATAATTTAATAGAACGTAAAAGAGATCAACTTGATGTGTTGGAACAATATAAAAAATCATTGATTTACGAATATGTAACTGGTAAGAAAGAGGTATTTATAAATGATTCGTAAATTGATTGAAGATGTGAATAAACGTACATGGCAGGCTTCCTCTTGCGCTTATTTTGCCGGATATTTGTGTTAAAGCTGAATATAGTGACAGTTTGAAGAATAAAGAGAAATATGTTAAATGGTTTGATGAATTTATTGGATAATATGAAAAAATTCCAATTAAATCAGGACTTGGTATAATTATTACGAGTGAACCAAATGGAATTGTGAAAGAAATAAAAATAAACTTTCTTTTTCTACTTATAACATTCTTGATTAGAATGAAAATACAGAAAAATAAATAGATTAGCTTGGGGAGATTCAATTGAATAACATACTATCTGAAAAAGAATATCAGCATTATATAATGAATGAACTAAAAAATAAGAATGGTTATATGATTCGTGATACAAAGAGTTTTGACAGGCGCTTTGCTATGGATAAAGAATTATTATTCCAGTTCTTGAATGAGACACAGCCAGACGAAATGGAGTATTTGCGTAAAATATATAAAGCAAATTTAGAAGAAACGATTGTAAATTTTATCAATACAGAAACAACAAAAGATAGAGGAAGTCTTCTTAATGTGTTAAAGCATGGAATTGAAATATCAGGAAAAAAACTTGTTTTTTTATATGGAAAACCTTCAACTTCTTATAATACTGCTTTGAACAAAAAGTATAATCAAAATATCTTTTCTGTTATGGAAGAAGTGTGGGCAAGCGATAAAGAAAGAATTGATTTGGTAATCTTTTTAAATGGTCTTGCTATTATGTCATTTGAACTAAAATGCAATCCAGCAGGACAAAGTTATCAAGATGCAATTTATCAATATAGAACTGAACGAAATCCAAAAACAAGGTTATTCCTTTTTAAAGCGGGATGTCTTGTAAATTTTGCTATGGACTTAGAAGAAGTGTATATGGCAACACGTCTTTCTGGCGGTTCTACATATTTTTTGCCATTTAACATGGGCAATGGAGAAGGGGTATATGCAGGAAAAGGAAATCCTATTTATGAAGATAAATACAGTGTATCTTATATGTGGGAAGATATTCTAAAGAAAGAAACAGTGATACAGCTTATTACTAATTTCATGTTTATTGAGCAGATAGAGAAAAAAGATGAAGAAACAGGGAAAATCAGCAGAAGTGAAAATGTGATTTTTCCAAGATACCATCAGCTTGATGTAATAAGGCAAGTCTTATCAGATCTTACTGTTAATCGTACATCACAGAATTATTTAATACAACACTCGGCTGGGTCTGGAAAAACAAATTCTATTGCATGGCTTGCTCATAGATTAGTTTCTTTACATGATGAAGATGACAAAATTATTTTTGATAATATTGTTGTTGTAACAGATAGGGTTGTTGTAGACAGACAGCTTCAAGCCGCTATTGTAGGATTGGAGCATAAAAGTGGAATGATTCGTGTAATGAATGAAAAATGCAATTCTACAGATTTGGCAAAGGCTCTGACTGGAAATACTAAGATAATTGCAACCACAATACAAAAATTCCCTTATATCATTGAGAGCGTATCCGGACTGGAGAAAAAGCGTTTTGCAGTAATTATAGATGAAGCGCATTCCTCGACGGCGGGAAAAGATATGGAAGCCATTAGGCAGGCTCTAGGCTCTGATGAATCAGATAATGCAGATATGGAAGATGTGATTGTGGCGCAGGTAAAGAAATCAGGTAAAAGACCCAATGTTTCTATGTTTGCTTTTACAGCAACACCTAAACCGACAACGCTTGAGCTATTTGGAAAGTTGAATATAAAAGGTCAAAAAGAAGCTTTCCATATCTATTCCATGAAGCAGGCGATAGAAGAAGAATTTATTCTTGATGTTTTACAGAACTTTACGCCATATAAGACATTTTACAAAATCAATAAAGAGATTGCTGAAGATCCTTCAGTAAAAACAAATGAAGCTAAAAAGCAGATTGCCCGTTTTGTAAAACTGCACGAAACAAATATCGCTCAAAGAGTTGAAATTATTGTGGAGCATTTTAAAAATAATGTAATGATGGAGCTTGGAGGCGCTGCAAAAGCTATGGTAATTACAGATTCCAGAGAAAGCGCAGTAAAATATCGACAGGCATTTGAAGATTATGTGAAAAGAAAAGGTTATACAGGTATTCATGCGTTGGTTGCTTTTTCTGGTAAAGTAAAGCTAAAAGACGATGAAACAGAGTATACAGAAGCCAGTATGAATGGATTTGCAGAGAATAAACTTCCTGAGAAATTTGACACGGATGAATATCAAGTGCTTCTTGTTGCAAATAAATATCAAACAGGATTTGATCAGTCAAAACTTGCTGCTATGTATGTGCTAAAAAAATTAAAAGGAGTAAACGCTGTTCAGACATTTTCCAGATTAAACAGGATCTATCCGCCTTATAATAAAAAGACATTCATATTAGATTTTGTGAATGAGTTTGAAGACATTAAAAAGGCATTTGCTCCATATTACACAACAACCTTGCTATCAAACTCGATTACGCCAACAGCTATTTATGACTTAGAAGCAAAGATAGATGCTTATGCAATAATAGATCCAAGTGACATCGACCTTGCTAATATTCTTTTATGTAAAAATAAGAAAGATAGAAATTCAAAAGAAACTGTAAAACTGACTTTTTATTTTAAGAAGTGTAAAAAGAATGTTGAAAAGATGTCATTGGAAGATCAGCTTAAATTTGCGCAATTAGTTCGAAGCTTCATAAGATTTTATGAATTTTTGTTGCAAGTATCTTGTTTTGAGGATACAGAGCTGCATAAAAAATATCATTTTATTGTAGGGCTGAACGCTTACTTAGATGTTAAGCGTTCTGGGGGTGGATATAATCTTGATGGAAAAATTCAAGCTTCTGATTTTGTACAGAAAAAAGGAAAAGAAATTAAAGGAAAAAAAGTTACAAGTGATCCTATTTTAAAATTACCAACAGCAGAGGCATTTGGTCTTACGGAGGATAAGATTCAAAAACTATCTGAAATTATTGTTGAGATTAACAACAAGACTGGAAGATTTTATGATAGCGATGTAGCTGTAAAAGCTATGCTCCAGATTAAAGATATTCTTATGAAATCAGAGAAACTGAAAAATAGCGCAAAGAATAACAGCGAAGAAAATTTTGAATTTTCTTATTATGATGATATTGATGATGCATTGATAGAGGGATTAGAACAAAATAAGGACTTCTTCTCTTTGCTTTTGAAGAATCCAGAAATAAAAAAAGAAGTATTAGGAATCTTTTCATCTGAAATTTATCAAATATTAAGAGCTGCAAAGTAAAAAAGGAGGGCGCAATAACTACTGCCAAAAAAATGTTGTCAGATGGAATGTTGACGCTTAAAAAAATTGAGGAGTATGCAGGACTTTCACTTGACGAAGTGAAAAAATTGAATGCAAAACGAACAGACTAAATGGAGCGGCAGACTGGGAATCTAAAAACAGTTTCCCAGTCTCAGTTTTTATAATGTAAATTATTTTTGAGTAGGGTAAAGAATAACCTTACAAAACTGTAATCCAAATGTCAGGATTTTTGCCAAAAAATCCTCTATAATGCCATTCATAGGAGGGAACAGCCATGAATGAAAAAAAAGTAGTGGAAATTAGAAACTTGACAAAAAACTATGGATCAGGAGGGTTTTTGACTGCGGTGTTAAAAGGCGTCAATCTGGAAATTTACAAAAACGATTTTATAGCAGTGATGGGGCCCAGCGGGTCTGGCAAAACAACATTGCTTAATATCCTTTCCACCATTGACAAGCCGACGCAGGGAATCGTTCAGTTGGACGGAAAAGACGTTACAAAATTGACGAACAAAGAATTATCCAAACTCAGGCGGGATAAAATTGGTTTCGTGTTTCAGGATTACAATCTTTTAGACACGATGACCCTTCAGGATAATATTGCGCTTCCATTGTCGTTAAACGGCGCGTCCAGCAGGGTGTGCATGGAAAAAACAATGGAACTAAGCCGTATGTTTGGCTTAAAAGATCATATTACAAAATATCCCTACCAGCTTTCCGGCGGACAAAAACAGCGAGGGGCGGCGTGCCGCGCATTAATTACGGAACCGGAAATTATTTTTGCAGACGAGCCGACGGGCGCTTTGGACTCCCGTTCCAGTAAAGAATTGTTAGAGTGTTTTAAAACAGTCAACGACAGCGGCAGGGCGGCGATTCTAATGGTGACGCATGATGCATACAGCGCATCATATGCGAAAGACGTTTACATTTTAAATGACGGGCAGATTCAATGCAGGTTAAGCCGCGGCGAGAGCCGGAAAGAATTTTACGACCGGATTATAGATATGCAGGCGGCCATGGGAGGTGATTTTGCATGAGCATGATACAGCTTGCAATGCAGAATTTTAAAAGCAATTTAAGGAATTATCTTGCCGTCGTTCTGTCAATGGCATTTACGATTTTGACATTTGTCAATTTCCAGAATATCATATACTCCAATTTATTTGAAGGATTGAGCGGAAAAAATGCAGAGTACATCAATATTTTAGTTCAGGTTATTTCAGTCGTTTTAATTTGTTTTATGTTTTGTTTTCTCTGGTACGCGACCAATGTGTTTTTAACGAAACAAAAAAAAGAAATCGGGATCTATATTTTTATGGGTTTGACGAATCAGCAAATTGGAAAACTGTATTTCATCGAAACCGTAATGACCGGAATTTTTGCATGGATTTTAGGAATCTCGTCCGGTATGCTGACGACGCAGTTATTTCAAATGATACTCTTGGCAATTTCAGATATTACAGTAGAAATCGCCTTTCAGTTCCATATAGAGCCCCTAATCCTTCCAAGCATCGTATATTTACTGTTTTATCTGATTTTTTCCATCAAAGGATATGTGGAAATCGTAAGGAGCAGCGTGCTTGAACTGGTGTCAGCAACAAGGCAGAATGAATACGTCCGTCAAAATCCGGTCGTTTTAACAGTAAAAACCATTCTCGGTCTTATCATTCTTTTTTCCGGCTATTTCCTTGCCATAAAAGAAGGCGGGCAGGAAGTAATGGGAAATGTGCTTGCAGCCGTCGCGCTTGTCATTTTAGGCGTATACCTTTTATTTGGCGGGTTTTTGCCCATGCTGTTTCAGAAATTAGCAAAAAGAAAGACATTTTTATATCAAAAAGAGCGGACGCTTTGGGTAAATAATGTTATTTTCCGCATGAAAAAAAATTACCGCGCTTATGCAATGACCTGTGTGCTTATGCTATGTTCCGTGACTGCGCTTGCGACAGGATTTGCCATGAAATACCGTTATGAAGCAATGACGCATTTCCGGACGACTTACACTTACCAGATTATTGGAAGCCAAAGCGGACTTTCTGACATGATCCGCCCATTAATTGAAAAAAACAATCAAATCGAATATGAAACCGAAATAACCGTACTGCATATTGACGATTCAGCATGGAAGACCGAGACGCATACATCAGATTATGCCGTAGTTTCTTATTCACAGATGAAACAGCTTGCGAAAGCGGCAGGGCTGGAATTTACATTAAAAAATCCAAAACAAGATGAAATTATAAAAATTTCACGTCTCTATCTATTGTCACTGCTGACAAACCGGTCAGACGTCATTTGTACAATTCACGGAAAAACGTATCAGCAGATCCAAGAGACAACAGTGCCATATCTGGGCTATCTTCAGGAAATGATGAGCCTGTATCTGGTCAATGATAAAGAATATAAGCGTCTTTTGCCGCTTGGGGAAGAACTGTATCTGTACAACTATAAAATTCAGGATCTTTCCAATTTTGCCGCGGCAAACGATGCTTTGGATTCACTTTCCCCAGAAATGGGAGTAATAAAAACAGACCCAAACAGCAGTGATATTGAGTGGGTGAAGGTTTTGTATACAATGTGCATTTTCATGTTTCTGGTGTTTATCTTAGCAAGCGGAAGCATACTGTTTATGAAACTGTACAACGATTCCTTTGAGGAAAAAGAGCGGATGCAGACACTCCGAAAAATTGGCATATCTGGAAAGATCTTAAAAAAGTCAGTTTCCAATGAACTGAAAGCCGCATATGGATTACCGTTTCTTGTGATGGCAGTTTCCGCTTATTTTTCCGTTCACGCTTTGGAAAAAATGATGTATGCAGACTTGCGTCTCATATACTTTGCCAGTATAGCCGTCGTTTTTGCCGTCTTTTTCTGCTTCTACCGCTTATCGGCTATGGCAGCCGCAAAAGAGTGACATAGACTTATGGAAGCGTAAAGAAAAGTTTATAGAGATGTAGATTAATGGGAGCGTAAAGATAAGTTCATAGAAAAGGAGCAAAATTAAATGTCTCAAACAGTTGAAAGCTTTCAGAAATTTTTTTGGAATTTGTACTAAGTAAGGAATCCAGACAGAAAAGAAAAAGCAGGGGAAGCAAAATGAGGATATAAATGCCGCCGTCATCTCGCTTCCCCTGAATTATATTTAACAAGAAGTGAAAAAATACATAACATTGTCAGCAAAGCATCCCATCTGTACGCCAGATTGCTTTATTCTGCCTGAAAATAAGCGTCCACGCCGTCTGCAATTCCTTGGGCAATTTTGTACTGGTAATCGGGATTTGCCATATTAGAATCTTCCGTGGGATTAGTCATAAAGCCCATTTCGACAATCGTAACCGGCGTTTGGCACCAGTTAATCCCGGTCATAGTGTCCGTTTCCCAAACAGATTGTTTTTGGCATCCCGTTGCCGCGGAAAGAGCGTCTAATACATGAGAAGACAGACGTCTGCTGTCACTGTAAAGCGCGGCATTATAAGGATTGCCCGCCGTCTGGCAGATTGTCATAGCTCCGTTTGCCCCGCTGTTTTCCGAACCATTTGCATGGATACGCAAAAACGCGTCTGCCCCCGCCTGATTTGCAATTTCTGCGCGTTCTGCATTGCTGATATTGACATCATTGCTTTCCCGAATCATCAGCACCTCATATCCGCGGGCCGTAAGCTCGTCCCGCAATTTCAGAGAAACCTGCAGAGTAAGTTCATATTCGGCAAGCCCGCTTGAAACGCCTCTTGTGCCTCCAGCGACTTTCGCTTTCTGTTCAGATGCGCCAGGCCCGATGGGTTCCGTTTCACTGTTTCCCTTAGCCTGATGTCCAGCATCGATTGCAACAAGAAATCCTGTGCGTTCACCCGCGGCAGGCATATCTTTTACATAATCGCTTTTTACATAATAAAAAAAATTCTCCATTAAAATTTTAGTCCAGCCATCTGCTTCAGAAACCTTATTTAACACAGTCCGCCGCGCCGCTTTTTGGGCAACGTCAGCGTTTAAATCCGGAGCAATGCGGATATTCACAGTATCCGTTGTAATAATTTCCGTCGTGGAAATACTGTCTGGGTTTTCTGCCGCTTCCGGAAATGGTTCCGCCGCATTTGCATCCAAAATAAGTTCAGTTTCTGTAGGAATCTCCTCGTTATCCTGAATCATTTCACTGTCAGCATATTCAGAAGGAAGCATTTGCCCTGAACTAGTTTCTTCTGCCTCCTCCCGTTCCGGAACCGTTTTTTTCACAGGATCAGTTTTGCCACAGCCCAAGAAACCAACAGTAAAAAGAAACAGCAATATGGAAAACAGAGATATTCGTTTTTTTAAATTCATAATCAGCCCTCTTTCTTAATTTAAAATATTTGACATTTTAGTAAAAAGTCTTATTCGCTAAAAAATCCCCCATACTTCCAGATCTATGTGTCTCCATAAGACAAAGCCTAGGATTCATTCCGTGGATATTATAACATGAATCACACCTTAATAAAATATAGAAATTTTAACACATTATCAAAAAGCATTCTTAATTCAAATAGAAAAACATAAGTCCATAGAAACTTCATTCACCTTTTCATATTGTTTGGAATGCTTTTCCAAAGAAAATGCCAAATATTTTGAATTTAAGAAAAAATCAATAATTCATCAAATAGATTTATTAAAATAGATCTATACACTATATAGAGATAGAACTATTATATCATGAAAAGACGCGATAGTTTTTGAAACAAAAGGCAGATTATATCATATTAAATAAAGATATAATAAAGCAGACAATATCTATTAGAAAGATAAAACAGCTACAGAATCGCATTTTTGACATGCTTTCGTTAAAAAAGAAATTAACATACATAAAAGTCAAGGCAGGATATAATGTATATTATTGAAAATGCTTCATTGAATTAATTAAAAGTAAAATCAGCAAATAAAACTAATCACTCATAAATAAAAAGAAAACTAAAAATCCATTAAAAATCTCCCACACAAAATTTCTAGAAAATAAAAAACGAATACACAACATATTAATCCATAATATTAAAAAAATCGGAAATAATAAACTAACAAAACGCAACATTCCCCCTCCTTCCAAAAAATAAATTGGAAAGAAAACCTTAAACAACTTAACAGAAACAATGCGTCTCCCAAGAAGATAAAAAAACCAAAAAACAAATCATAAGAACAAACTACAAAACGAACTACGAAAATAAAATAAAAAAACAAGACACAAAAAACTCAAATAATAAATAACAAAAATAAATCAAAAATCAACAATAAAAAAATGAACAAAAAGAATCTGCTCCGAATCAAAAAGACAGAAAGAAAAACAAAAAATATAACTAAAACATCTATGAAGTCAAAAAGACAGCCCAAACAAAAAGATACAACAAAAAATAATATAAAATCCCCCAGAAACAAACCCATAATAAATCAAAAAAGTCCAACTTCCCACACTCCCTAACAAGCAAATTTAAAAATATTGATCCCCAAAGACGTTCCGCGGCAGACGCAAAACTATAGTTCAATGAAGACCGTTAGAACCGCTACTGGCTTCTAAGAGCGAGAGCGTGTCTGAATGAACTATAGTTTTGCGTCTGCCGCCTCACTGCCTCACTGCCTCACCCCACCCCAATCAACATTTTTAAAATCATTTCCAACTTGAAATTCCCCGCCCTCTGTGACATAATAATACTATTAAGCCCCACTTGCAAAAGGAGGAATGACTTATGGCAGGAAGAGAATTACAGTTATATGGACAAGCAGGCCAAATCCATATCAAACCATACGAACATCATGCAAAATACTACGAGACTGATCAAATGGGCATAATCCACCACTCCAACTATATCCGTTGGATGGAAGAAGCCCGCATGGATCTCATGGAGCAGATCGGCCTATCCTATAAAGGCATGGAAAAGATGGAAATCATCAGCCCCGTACTGTCCATAGCCTGTGAATATAAAAGCATGGTTCATTTTGACGATACCGTTATAATCGAAACGAAAATCTCCGAATATAACGGAATAAAAATGAAAGTAGAATACCGTATGACCGACAAAAAAACAGGAGAGCTCCGCACCCTAGCGACAAGCGAGCACTGCTTTTTAAACCGAAGCGGCAAGCCAATTTCACTCAAGCGCTCCTATCCAGAGTTGGACACCAGATTTTTTGAATACTATGAGGAAACAGAAAATGAGTAACTCCACTCTGAAACGCCTGACAACGCTCAGAGGGCAAATGGCAAAACAAAACATCAATTATTATCTTATGACAAACTCCGATTATCACGGTTCCGAATATATCGGGGAGCATTTTCAGGCAATTCGGCATTTGACCGGATTTTCCGGTTCCAATGCGACAGCAGTCATCACGCAGACGCAGGCATACCTTTGGACAGACGGCAGATACTTCCTGCAAGCGGAAAAACAGCTCGAAGGAAGTTCAGTCACGCTTATGCGCATAGGAGAAGATGATGTTCCCACAGTCAAAGAATTTATCAAAAAAACCATAAAAAAAGGCGAGACGCTTGCCTATGACGGCAGAACTATAAATGCGGCAGACGGAGAAGATTACCGTAGCATCCTAAAACAAGCAGGCGCCATCTTAGATCCCAAACAAGATCTTTTGGATCAATTTTGGGCAGACCGCCCGCCTGCAGCCGCGAACCCGTTTTTCATATTAGACGAAACCTATTCCGGCAAAAGCGTAAAGGAAAAGATAGCAGAGATCCGCAAAGAAATGAAATCCGCAGGTGTAGATACGCATATTCTGTCGTCCTTAACGGACATAGCATGGACATTAAATATCCGTGGCGACGACATAGCGCATGTCCCAGTTGTGATGTCATATCTTATCATATCACTGGAGACCTGCATTTGGTTTTTGCAGGAAGACGTCATTACACAGGAGCAGCAGGCGTATCTGAAAGAAAACCAGATAGAAACCAGACCATATGAAGCAGTAGAAGCTTATACAGACAGCCTTTCTGGCGTATCCGTTCTTTATGATCCGGAAACGCTCAATGACAGAATTGTATCCGGTCTGTCAGCTTCCGTCCAAAGGCTTACACAGCCAAACCCCTCCGAATTGTTAAAAGCAGTGAAAAATCCGGTGGAAATCCGCAATACGGTTTGGGCGCACATCAAAGACGGTGTGGCATTTACGAAATTTATGTATTGGCTGAAAATAAAGATTGGTTTGGAGCCGGTGACGGAACTTTCCGCCGGTGAATATCTGGAGGATAGGCGGAGGGAACAGCCGAGCTATTTAGGGCCAAGTTTTGCCACTATCTGCGCTTACCGTGGGAACGCCGCCATGATGCACTATCAGGCGGCGCCAGATGAAAACGCAGTCTTAGAGCCGGAAGGTTTTCTTTTGGTGGATTCCGGCGGGCATTACCTAGAAGGGACGACGGACGTCACAAGAACCATCGCTCTGGGAAAAATCACACATCAAATGCGTCAGCATTTTACCGCTGTCCTGCGGGCAAACTTAGCGTTGGCGGACGCAAAGTTCTTAGAGGGATGCACCGGACAAAATCTGGATATTTTGGCTAGAGAGCCTCTTTGGGAATTGGGTCTGGACTATAAATGCGGAACGGGGCATGGAGTGGGGCATATTTTAAATGTGCACGAAGGGCCGAATGCGTTCCGTTGGAAAAAGCGTCAGGGAAAAGACGAAGATTTCGCGTTAAAAGCGGGCATGATTACAACAGATGAGCCGGGCGTATATTTGGCGGGCGAATATGGAATCCGCATTGAAAATGAGCTTCTCTGTAAAAAAGCCCAAAAAAATGAATACGGCCAGTTTTTATGTTTTGAAACGATCACATACGCGCCTGTGGATTTAGACGCGGTAGATGCAGAAAGCCTGACGGAAAAAGAAAAGATGCTGTTGAACCAATACCACGAAACCGTATATAAGACGCTTTCACCGTATCTGACAGCCGAAGAAACTCACTGGTTAAAGGAATATACGAGGAAAATATGAGTAAAAAAATAGTTTTAATCGACGGACACAGTATTTTAAACCGCGCGTTTTTCGGAGTGCGGGATTTGACCAATTCCGAGGGAATCCATACAAATGCAGTGTTTGGATTTTTAAATATTTTATTTAAAATATTAGACGAGGAGCAGCCGGAGTATTTGACGGTTGCTTTTGACGTGCATGAGCCGACGTTCCGCCATACGATGTATCCGGAATATAAAGGCACAAGAAAGCCGATGGCGGAAGAACTAAAAGAGCAGGTGCCCCTGATGAAAGAAATGCTGGCGGCAATGGGCATAAAAACCGTAGAGTTAGCAGGATTTGAAGCAGATGATTTGCTGGGGACGCTTTCAAAACGCGCAGAAAATGAGGGTTTTTTTGTGTCTGTCGTATCCGGCGACAGGGATTTGCTTCAGCTTGCCACGGACCGCGTAAAAATCAGAATCCCGAAAACGAAGAAAACGGGGACGGAAATTGAAGACTATTTTGCCAAAGACGTGAAGGAACGGTATCAGGTCACGCCGTCAGAATTTATAGACGTAAAGGCGCTGATGGGCGATGCGTCGGACAATATTCCGGGCGTGGCGGGAATCGGGGAAAAGACGGCGACGAATCTGATTGCCGCATACGGCAGCATAGAAAATGCGTATGCCCATGCAGATGAAATTAAGCCAAACCGCGCTAAAGAAAACTTAAAATACCACTATGATATGGCGCAGCTTTCGAAAACGCTTGCGACGATTGACGTGAATGTCCCGATTGATTTTTCATTCGAAGATGCAATAGTAAAAGATTTTTATACGGAAGAAGCGTATCTTCTTTGCAAGAAGCTCGATTTTAAAAAGATGCTGGGCCGCTTTGATTTAGACGCGCCGAAAAACCAGATGGAAACGTATTTCCAAATAATCAGCGATTTTACGCAGGCGGAAGAATTTCTGGCGAATGCAAAAGAAAACGGGGCGCTTGGCATGGCGTGTTTTGTGGAAGACGGAGAGTTTCTTGGGGCTTCCATTTGCTATGCGGAAGATAAGACGGCGTTTCTTTTGGTCGGAGGTTTTTTAACGGAGGCGTATTTAAAAGAGAAGCTAAAAGAAATCACAATGCAGGCAGACGTGTCTTTTTTGGATTTAAAGCCGCATATCAAATTTTTAGAGCTTCCCGAAGCGGACGGTGAGATCCGTAAGCGCTTGTTTGATTGCGGGATTGCAGCCTATTTGTTAAATCCACTGCAAAGCGAGTATACCTATGTAGAGATTGCAAAAGACGTCTGCGGCCTGATGCTGTTATCGCAGGCAGATTTATTGGGGAAATCAAGCTTAAAAGCGGCTGTGGAAGAACAGCAAGACGCATTTTTGACATTTGCCTGCTATATGGCGTATACAGCGTGGAACGCAAGAGGACGTTTAACCGAACGGCTGAAAGAAACGGATATGCTCAAATTATATGAAGAAATAGAGCTTCCGCTTGTCTATACGCTGTCTTCCATGGAACGTGAAGGCATTGCGGCGGACAGGGACGCCCTTGCCGAATATGGGAGGAGTTTGTCTGGAAAGATAGAAGCGTTAGAGAAAAGCATTTGCGCGCAGGCGGGAGAGACGTTTAATATTAATTCACCGAAACAGTTAGGCGTGATATTATTTGAAAAGTTAAAAATGCCAAACGGCAAAAAAACCAAAACAGGCTATTCCACGGCGGCGGACGTTTTGGAGAAACTTGCCGCAGAGCATCCTATCGTGGCGGATATTTTAGAATACCGCCAGCTTACAAAACTAAAATCCACATATGCGGACGGATTGGCAAACTTCATTGATGAAACAGGGCGGATTCACAGCGTGTTCCATCAGACGATTACGGCGACGGGAAGGATCAGCAGCGCGGATCCGAATTTGCAGAACATCCCGATCCGCATGGAACTTGGCAGGTCAATCCGAAAAGTGTTCCTTCCCGCCAAAGGCTGTGTCTTTGTCGATGCGGATTATTCCCAGATTGAACTGCGCGTGCTGGCGCATATGTCGGAAGATGAAACGCTGATTCAGGCCTACCGTCAGGCGGAGGACATTCATAGAATCACGGCGTCGCAGGTATTCCATACGCCGTTTGAGGAAGTGACGGATTTACAGCGGCGGAACGCAAAAGCGGTTAATTTTGGCATTGTGTACGGAATCAGTTCTTTTGGCTTAAGCCAAGATTTAAGCATTAGCAAAAAAGAAGCCGCGGAATATATCGAACGTTATTTTGAATCGTATCCGAAGATAAAAACATTTCTGGACGGGCTGGTGGCATCGGCAAAAGAAAACGGATACTCCTTAACGATGTTTGGAAGAAGAAGGCCCCTGCCGGAGCTGGCGTCCGGCAATTTTATGCAGCGTTCGTTTGGCGAACGCGTCGCAATGAATGCGCCGATTCAGGGAACTGCGGCAGACATTATTAAAATCGCAATGATACGCGTCCATGACCGTCTGGCAAAGAGCGGGCTGAAATCCAAATTGATTTTACAGGTGCATGATGAACTGTTAATCGAAGCAAGAGAAGATGAGCTTGCGCAAGTCAAACAGATTCTAATGGAAGAAATGCAGGGCGCGGCAGATTTGTCGGTTGATTTAGAGATTGACATGCACACCGGAAAAAACTGGTACGAAGCCAAATAACAGGAGACAGTATGAAATTTATCGGAATCACAGGAGGCGCAGGAGCCGGAAAGTCGAAAATCCTGCGTTATATAGAACAGGAATATCCCGCAAAAATAGTTTTGGCAGACGAGCTTGCCCATGAGCTTATGCAGTCCGGCTCTGAATGTTTTGCGAAACTCAAAGACGCATTTGAAGGAGAGGACATTTATACTAAGGAAGGCGGCTTTGACTCCGCAAAACTTGCCGCAGTCATTTTTTCTGACAGCGGGAAACGGGAAACGCTAAACAAAATCGTCCACCCCGCAGTGAAGCAGGAAATTTTGCGTCTTGTCGAGAAAGAGCGAAAAGAGGAAATATATTCTTATTTTATTTTAGAAGCGGCTCTTTTAATTGAAGAAGGATATGATAAAATATGTGATGAGCTTTGGTTAATTGACGCAGCCGAACCAATCCGGCGGAAACGGCTAAAAGAAACGAGAGGATACTCTGATGAAAAAATTGACGATATATTAGGGAGCCAGCTTTCTGATTCAGAGTACCGCAGGCATTGCGCTGTCGTGATTGAAAATAACGGTACGTTAGAAGAAGCTTATGAAGAAATTCAAAAAGCATTTGCCAGACATGGTGAGGTAGGAGGCAGTGAGATGGAAAAAAGGCAGATAGGAGAAGATTTGGTATTCGGTCTTGACATTGGAACGCGTAATGTCGTCGGAACAGTTGGATACCGGATTGACAAAGAATTTATCGTGCTTGCGCAGCATTCAATCGAACATGAAACGCGCGCAATGTTAGATGGGCAGATTCATCACATTGGAAGGGTTGGAAATACGATTCGCCGTGTAAAAGAAGCATTAGAAGATCAGATCGGCCAGACGCTTACTTCTGTCTGCGTCGCAGCGGCAGGACGTGTCTTAAAGACTGTGACGACCCATATCGAATACGATTTTGAAGTGGAAAGCGTCGTGCTTGCAGAAGATATTCATACATTGGATTTGTTAGGGATTGAAAAAGCCCAAAAAGAGCTTCAGGAAAAAAATGACACGAACTACAAGTTTTACTGTGTCGGGTATTCCGTTGTCAAATATTATTTGAATGGGGAAATTTTCCAAAGCATAGAAAGCCATAAGGCGGAAAAAATCGCGGAAGACATTATTGTCACATTTTTGCCAGAAGACGTAATAGACGGGCTTTATGCGGCAGTCGGCATAGCCGGTCTGTCCGTAGCGAACATGACATTAGAGCCGATTGCCGCGATTGACATTGCCATACCGGAAAACTTCCGTATGCTTAATATCGCCTTGATTGACGTTGGGGCGGGCACGTCCGATATTTCCGTGACAAGAGACGGAAGCATTATCGCATATGGCATGATTCCGCTTGCGGGAGATGAGATAACGGAAGTCATTGTCCAGAAGTATCTGGTCGATTTCCAAATGGCGGAATATATGAAACTGGCCTCTACGTTAGGGGGCGAGGTGGAATATACGGATATTATGATGTTAGACCATAAAATCAGCTCGGAAGAAGTCTGGGAGCTGACGGACGAAGTTGTAGAGCGGATTACGACAGAAGTTGCAGATAAAATTATCGAATTAAACGGCGGTGAGACAGTCAAGGCGGCGTTTATTGTCGGCGGCGGCGGAAAAGCGCATGGATTTGACACAAGGCTTGCGGATAAGCTGGAGCTTCCGTATGAGCGTGTGGCGCTGCGCGGGGAAGAAGTCCTGCGGCAAGTCACATTTGAACAGCCGGGAGTGAAGAAAGATCCTCTGCTCGTTACGCCGGTCGGCATTTGCTTAAATTATTTTGAACAGCGGAATAGCTTTATTATGGTGCATTTTAACGGTGAACGGATTAAATTGTATGACAATAACCGTTTGACAATCGTCGACGCCGCGCTACAGGCGGGCTTTCCAAATGAATATCTGTTCCCAAAACGGGGCAGGGAAATTAATTTTACGGTAAACGGAAGCCCGAGGATTGCAAGAGGGGAAGCCGGGGAATCTGCGGTTGTCAAAGTAAACGGGAAACTGACGAACATTAACGCGCCTTTGATTGCAAACAGTTATATTACAGTTGAGCCGTCAACGGCGGGAGACGCCGCAAAAGTGACGCTTGCAGATATAACGGATTATACCGAAGAATCTGTGACGTTTATTGTCAATGGAAAGACGATACGCTGTCCAAAATTTGTAGAAGTCAACGGCAGTATTGAACTTTCTTCCTATGAAGTCCATGAAGGGGACGTCATCGAGACGAGAAATTTCTATACAATCGCGCAGCTTGCAGAATTTATGGACGTGGAAATCGACATGGATTTTGAAATACTTGTGAATAACCGCCCTGCCGGATTTCAGACGTTAATTTATGAGAATTTTACAATAGACTGGGAAGTGTTAAACGTACAATATGAAGAAACGCTGCCCGTGATTGCCGTAAAACCAGAAGCGCCAGCGCAGATTGAGGATAAAAACACAGAGCCAGAGCTCTTACCTACGCCACAGCCGTCTGATGAATTAGAGAAAAAATCAGAAGAACCAAAAGAGAAGGGCGGACAGCCGGAAGAAGATGCTGGATATCCGCAAAACCCATGGATTGCAATTCGCATTACGGTAAATGGGGAACCCGTGACGCTTACTGGAAAAATGGATTATATATTCGTTGATATTTTTGATTTTATAGACTTTGACCTGGCGGACTCAAGGGGACGGGCGATTGTCACGACTGTCAATGGAGACTCCGCGGGCTATATGCAGCCGCTTTACAGTGGAGATGAAGTGGAAATTTATTGGAAAGAGACTTAAACAATGGAATTACTAAGCATTGCAAGCGGGAGCAGTGGAAACTGCATAATGGCGGGAAGCGCCAACAGCCGCGTTTTAATAGACGCAGGGATCAGCGGAAGGAAAATTGAACAGGGCTTAAATGAATATGGGCATAAAACTTCTGAAATGAAGGGCGTATTAATTACCCATGAGCATATTGACCATATAGGCGGCCTTGGCGTAATTGCCAGAAGATACGGCGTTCCCATATATGCGACAGAGAATACGAAACAGGCAATTTTAAATACAAAGTCTGTCGGAAAAATTGACGAAAGCCTGTTCCATGTCATTGCGCCGGACGATCCGTTTACGGTGGGGGAACTTGAAATTGCCCCTTTTTCCATTTCCCACGATGCGGCAGATCCTGTTGCGTATGTGATAAGAAGCAGAGGGAAATCGGCGGGAGTTGTGACGGATCTTGGAAATTACAACTCTTATATTGTAGAAAAATTAAGGGGGATTCATCTTTTGCTGTTAGAAGCAAATCATGATATACATATGCTTCAAACGGGTCCATACCCCTATTATTTAAAACAGAGGATTTCCGGAGAACGGGGACATTTGTCTAATGAGCGGTGTGGGCAGCTTTTGGCGGAAATCCTCCATGATGACGTCCATGCGGTTATGCTGGGGCATTTAAGCAAGGAAAATAATTATCCTGAGCTTGCATATGAAACGGTAAAACTGGAAATCAGTATGGGGCTTTGCCCCTACAAAGGAGAGGACTTTCCCTTGTATGTTGCAAAGAGAAGCAGCGTTTCTAAGCTTTTAGAAGTTTGATTGGAAAAAAGTAAACCCCCTGAAACAAATAACGTTTCAGGGGGTTTATATATGATAAATTAGTAAGGGGGCTTTTTAAACAGGCGGTTCTTTTAACCGCTGTTGCGCGTCCTTCCATGTTTCTTCGTCAAATTCTAAGTCCCGGAAATAAAATTTTTTATCTGCATCGGTAATGCTTCGGATTACGCGGCAGGGATTTCCGGCGGCGATGCTATAGTCAGGAATATCTCTCGTCACGACGCTTCCTGCGCCAATTACAGTATTGCTTCCAATATGCGCGCCGGGACAGATGACAGTGTTTCCACCAATCCAGACATTATCGCCAATCGTGATTTCTATGCCATATTCATATAATGTGTTGCGGGTAAGCGGATGTACAGGGTGGCCGGCTGTGTAAATCGCCACATTCGGGGCAAGCATACAGTTGTCGCCGATCATGACTTTTGCCACATCTAAAATGGTGCAGTTGTAATTTGCATAGAAGTTTTTGCCGACTTCAATGTTTTTTCCATAATCGCAGTAGAAGGGCGGATTGACAAAAGCGTTTTCCGATTTTCCAAATAATTCTTTGACTATGTTTTTTATAGCGTCAAAGTCCGAACGGTCAGTTGTGTTTAATATCTGCGTCAGCCTTCTGGCTGTTTTTTGTTCATTTAAAACGGAATCGTCCGTGATATAAGGCAGATTTAAGTCTCGTCTTTCGTTATTTGTCATAGGGGTTCTCCTTTGTTTGATAATCAGTAATAGAGTAGCCGAGCTTTACTTCTTTTGGAGCGGCGTCTTTTTGGTTTATTTGTTCTAAAAGCATCCGGACTGCAGTTTCGCCGCATGTCTCAAAGGAATAATGTACTGTAATAATCGGCGGAGATGTAACTCTCGCAATATCCGAGTCGTCTTGTCCCGTAACGAGTATTTGATCCGGTACGGTTATTCCATGTTCGGCAAGGAACTGCATAGCTCCTGCCGCCATGGAATCCGTGGCGCAGAGAATGGCGTCCAAACCAGGATACTGCGATAGGAGCTCTCTTGTTTTTTTATAGCCGGAAATTACGGTAAAGTCTGCGGTAATATGCTGGCCGGCAAGAGCTTCAAAGCCTCTGTCCCGCACAGCATCGCAGTATCCGCGGTAACGTTTTGCCCCTGCCGCTTCGTCAGAAAGGATTGCATTCATGTAGGCTAGGTTTCTCTTTCCTTTCTCTAAGACATATTCTGTGATGTCATAGGCGGCATGGTAGTCGTCATGGTAAACGCAAAACTGCCCGTGAAGCTTTTGTCCGGTGATGACGGCGGGCACAGTTAAGTGTTTGAGCAGGCGCTTATGTTCTTCCGAAAAAACGGTCGCTGCCAGTATCAGGCCGTCTACCTGTTTACTGTTGAAGGATAATAGATATTCCAACTCTTTTTTCGGGTCGTTTTCCGTAACGGCAAGAAGCATTTGATAGTTGCTCTTATTTAGGACAGAAAGGATTCCTTCTACAATTTTTCCGATCGAAGCAGAAGCGATTTTCGGGACGATAACGCCTATCATATTTGTCTTTTTTGTCCGAAGGGTCTGCGCCTGCACGGAGGGGCGGTATCCGGTTTCCTCTACGACTTTGCGGATAGCTTCCCGTTTTTCTTGTGAGATGTATCCATTATTAAAGTAGCGGGAAACAGCGGAATTAGATACGCCTGCTAATTTTGCAATGTCAGATACATTCATGAAAGTTTCCTCTTTTTCAGGTAGCAGAATCCGTATGGCATAAGGCAAAGGCAATCCGGAGTCATAACCCCGCCTGAAATTAAGTCAGTATAAATATCGTCCGGCGCGTTTAAACATGCTGTTTTTTCATGTTCGCTGAAATTAAATACGCCGATAAGGGTTTCCCCGCCATAAGACCTTTCAATAGAAAGGATCGCTTTGTCTTTTGTTTCTACGGTTCTTGCGTCTGCCTCTGCGCAGAAGACGCGTTCCGTTTTCCTGATTTGTTCTAACAGCTCAAGCCCATGAAAAAGTTTCCCTTCCACTGTGTTTAAATCAGTTATGCGATTGGCAAGCGTCCAGTTCATGGCGCCCCGATGCAGATAACGCGAGTCGCCTGCTTTTTTTGGGTTCTCTTTGTAGGAATAGTCATTGACTTGGCCAATTTCGTCGCCACTGTAAAGCATCGGGATTCCTGACTGCATAAACATACAGGCGTGGAGCATGAGATCAAGTTGAATAGCCTTTGCCATGGCGTTATCATCTTGTTCAAATCCCGCTTTTTCTATGCCGCACATAGACGCGGTTGCGCCACAGAATCTTGCGTCTTTCGTCACGGGGTCGTCATTGTAGAGCTCTCCGCGGCTGACGCTGTTTCCCGCTAATCCTCTGAAATAGTCATTTAGGTATTGTTTGTGGGGAATTTCGGCAAATCCCTCTTTTTCTAAGGAAGGATAGTCAAGACCCCAGCCAATGTCATCATGGCATCTTAGGTAGTTTAAGAAAATATATTCTTTTGGCAGGGAATGGAGAATGTCAAGCTGGCGTTTCAGCAGGCGGACGTCTCTTGTGGCTACCGTATGCCATGTGGCGGCCATTGTCGTTACATTGTAGAGCATATGGCATTCGGGTTTTTCCACAGTCCCAAAATAGGGAACGACTTTTTCCGGTTCCATAACGACTTCACCAAGCAGCAAGACGCTCGGGCAGACAATTTCACTGATAATCCGCATTAAACGCACGATGGTATGCGCTTGTGGCAGGTTTCGGCAGTTTGTGTGTAATTCCTTCCATATATAAGGGACGGCGTCCAGACGGATAATGTCAATTCCCTTATTTGCCAGAAACAGGAAGTTGTAGATCATTTCGTTAAAAACTCTTGGATTTTTATAATTTAAGTCCCATTGGTAGGGATAAAAGCTTGTCATAACGTAATGTCTGCAGTCATCTAGCCATGTGAAGTTTCCGGGCGCCGTTGTCGGGAAGACTTGTGGGACAGTCTGCTCGTATTGGGACGGTATTTCATAGTTGTCATAAAAGAAGTAGCGGCTCATATATTCCCCGTCGCCCTGCCGCGCTTTTTTTGCCCATTCATGGTCTTCCGATGTATGGTTCATGACAAAGTCCATGCAGACATGGATTCCTTTTTTGTGACAGGCAAAAGTCAGGCGTTCCAAATCTTCCATGGTTCCAAGTTCTTTTTTTACAGTCCTAAAATCGGAAACGGCATAGCCGCCGTCAGAACGGCCGTCCGGCGTTTCTAAAAAGGGCATAAGGTGGATATAGTTGACGCTGCACTGCTCTATGTAATCCAGTTTTTTTTCCACGCCTGTCAGGTTTTGGGCAAAATTGTCGATGTAGAACATCATGCCCAACAGGTCGTTTTTTTTATACCAGCCGGGTTCCGTCTCACGCAGGGAATCACGCGCTTTTAATTCGCGCCTGCGTTCCTTGTAAAATTGAAACATATTGTCACAAAGTTCGGCAAACATGGAAGGGTTTCCATAGAGTTCCATATAGAGCCAGCGCAGTTCATCATGCCGGCAGGATAATCTTTTTTCGAATATCTGGTTTGTTTGCATAGGTTCACCTCCTTGGCGGGGATTTAATGGTTATTGGATTAGCGCTTGAATTTCCGTTTTGTCTGGCATAACGCGCAGGGCGCCTTTTTTTGTTGTAACGATAGAGGCGGCGGCATTTGCGAATTTTAGCATTTCAGTGAGCTGCTGGGCGGTAAATTCCACAAATCCATGTTCTAATATATAGTGTAAAATGCAGGCACAGAACGTGTCTCCCGCTCCTGTAGTGTCTTTTACAAAAGGCTGTTCATAAGCGGGATATTCCACAAAGCAGTTTTTTGTATATGCGCGGCTTCCGTCTTTACCCATAGATAACAGGATAAGCGGTATATTATAGATTTTTTTCAGGGCAATAATGCCTTGGTCAAAGTTGCTTTCTCCTGTAAACCATTGGAGTTCATTGTCGGATATTTTCAAAATCTGGCAATGCGCCATACAAAAAGAGATTTGCTTTCTTGCTTCTTCCAGCGAGTTCCACAGGGGTTCTCTGAGGTTTGGGTCAAAGGAAAGCAGGGCGCCGCTTTCTTCCGCCATCCTAATTGCTTTTTTTGTGGCGGCGCGGCAAGGCTCATGCGTCATGGACAGAGAGCCATAATGGAATATTTTACAGTTTTTAATTAGATCTTCGTCGAGGTCATCTTCATTTAACATCATATCGGCGCCCGGATTGCGGCAAAAAGAAAATTCTCTGTCGCCGTCTGGCGTTTTATGGACGAATGCCAAAGTAGTATGAGTTTTTTTGTCCCGTACAAGCCCGTTTGTGCCGATGTGGCATTCTTCCAGCGCTTGTTTGAGCTGGGTTCCAAAAATGTCAGTTCCCACCTTGCCGATAAACGCGGTCTTTCGGCCTAGCTTTGCCAGCATGGCAAGCGCATTGCAGGGGGCGCCTCCGGGATTGGCTTCTAATAGCGGATTGCCTTGAGCGCTTAAGCCATGTTCCGTGAAGTCGATTAACAGTTCGCCTAGGGCGGTTACGTCATAGTATGCCATAGATAGATCCTCCATTTTAGTATTGTGTGATCGGTTTCATATTTTTATAGGATATATGGTATTCTTTAGATTGTAAATAGGCGTTTTTGATAAATTTGGCATAAGAATTTTGTGCAAACTATATGAAATTGATTTCAGCTTGTTTGCATTTTCGATGTGATCCGCTGACTGCTTTCTGTCTGTTTGGCTTATATTTTTTTGAAAAAATAATGTAAAAAAGTGGTTGTAAAATGGCAGGAAAGATTCTATAATAAAAATAACTGTACATTTTGTGAACAATTTTCAGAAGGAGGTCTTATTTGTTATGGGGTTTTTAAAAAAGAGTTGTGCAGTGGTTCTTGCATCTGCAATGGCGCTTGGCATAATGCCCGGTATGAATTTGAAAGCGGCGGAAGCGCCGGATACTGCAAAAACTGCAAATGAATCGGAAAATGGGTTTGATGCGTATCGGACGCCGTTTTTATCGGGAACTTTAAAGACTTGGATCTATCAGGGGGAAGAGTTCGACTATGAAAATAGCAGGAATATTGTTTTTGCAGATGATCAGGAAGATGGAGATTTAACGAAGAATATTGTCCAGACAGGATCGATCGATACGTCTAAGTTAGGCGATCAGACGGTTACATACCGGGTGACGGACTCGGACGGCAGAACAGCGGAACATACGCTTACGGTATCCGTTTTAGCAAAGGACAGTGGGGACACGGAGAAAAAGAATATCAAGAGGATCTTGTATACGCTTCCGGACGCGTCCCATTTGACGAATATCGGGTTTAACAGAGGATATAACCATGACAGGCAGAATCTGGGTTTTTGGCTGCCGGAAAATGAAACTATGAAAATCCGTCTGGTTAATCATACAGAGTTTACGAAAGAATTGAATTTAAAGCTTTTGAATATTGATGCAACTACGGAAAAACTGGTTGAAGTGAAGGGAGAGGAAGAGTCTGACCCGAAGGATTCTGTCCGCATTCCTGCTGGTGGGGAATGGATCACGGTAAAAAACCAGTGTATAGAAAATGAGAAGAAAAAGAGCGTGGACAGCGTGCCGTTTATTTATACGCCAAAGAATACGACGGTACAGCCGGTGGTTGAGGTGGAATGGAACGATGCTTACCGTGATATTCCTTATTACCGGTATGGAGATGATGAGTCGGCGTTCTTTTCTGATTGGGATAAAACAGAAGATTCGTTTGCGATTATAGAAGGGCAGGCGGCTACGTTTTTGGCGCCAAGGAAGAACAGGTATGAGATTATAGATCATCCGGATAAGAAAAACGATCCAGTCTACCAATTTCATACGATTGATGAGATGTTAGACTGGGCGGCGGCATTTGAAGAACAGTATGATGCGTATTCCGGATTGGATTTTTATACGGATAAGCCTTATAATCAAAACGTTCGGGCAAAATTCTTTATTAAAGCGAACGTAAATGGCGCAGGCCTTGCATACTATTCCGGAGATCACAGCGCGTTCCACGGGGATAATCTTGGCTCCTATTTGTATAAAGACTGGACTTCCCTGCATGAGTTCGGGCATGGGTATGAAGGGGCGATTGCAAATCAGGAAAACTCTTTTGTAGAGACGACGAATAATATTATGGGATATTATTTTGAACCGACTTACCGTCCGGAGAAGGATTTTGGATGGCTTTTAGGCGGGTATGGAAATACGAAACTGGAAGCGTATAATGCGCTCGGAAGGGAATCGGAGCAGACGCGTAATGCAGTGCCTGTATTTAATGACATCACTGCAGGACGGAAAATGTATAAGAACAGCCTGTTTATGTTTGTCAATATGCTCGACCGTCTGGGACCGGAAAAAACGACGGCGGCAATGCATACGACTTTCCGTAAATATAATTACGAGCATGGAAGCAATATGTCTTCTTCAGAGGCGATCGTAGAGAGTTTCAGCCAGACGGGCGGATATAATGTAATCCCTTATTTTGAAGGATGGCATATCCACGCATCGGAAGTTTTAGAAGATAAAATTTATGATCAGGATTTGCCGATGCTTTATTATCTTAGAAATCTCTATACAAACGATGAAGAAGCGGAAACAGTCCGTCAGGCGCTTGCAGAAAAAGGCAAGGTAATGAACGGCATTTACAGCCTTGTCAGCACAGACGATTTGGCGGAGCTTCAACGGAATGACACAAGCAATGTTACGTTGAATGTGTCGATTGATGACTTAGAAAAGATCCGGGGAAAATATGTCGTTATCAAAAACGGGTCAAAGATTGTTAAGCGGCTTCCGGTTGAAAACGCCCAGATTACGGCGACTCTCCCAGTGGGCATTTATGAAGTAGAGCTTCCAATGCCACGGGAAAAAAACTATCAGTATGGCAATGAGTATCTGGTAGCGGCAAAAGGAGCCGTTACGAAGGATTTGGAATATAAAAAAGTAACAGGCAACCTGCTGGCGGACGATATGCAGATCCGTATGACGGGCATGGGCGGCGAAATTATCGTTGTTTCGCAAAAAACAGGGGAAAATAAGATTAACGTCAGAATCAATAATGTAGAGCCGCATGTATATTTTGAGGATAAGTATGTCGCAGTCCGTGTGTATAATTCGTCTGGGACGAAAGTGTTTGACCGGACTTTAACTGGAAAAGATAAAGCGGATGCGTATAATGAGGATTTTGACTTTCCGGTTGGAACGAAAATAGAGCTGGATCATGAAGAAATTGGAAAAATGTATTATACAAGCCAGTATACTAAAAAAGATATTCCGGCGTATTATATTGAAGGAAACAGTGGGATAAAAACTGTGACCTATGTGATGACAGACAGAGGGCTTATGCAGCAAGACTGGGATGAAGCAAAGCAAAAAGACGTGTTTGTGTCCATGATGAACAGTTATTCCGATTATCTGTTGGAGCATATGGCAATGGACGATTTGGCTTCTGAAAGCAAGTTCCACAATGCAAAAATTGCGCTTGCAAAGGCATATGAGCTGTTAGATGATGAGGAAAAGGCGGCGTATGATGCGGTTTATGGCCGTATCCTGGGGCACGAGCAAACAATTTATGGTTATCACAAAATAGACTCAAGCGCGTTAAGCGCCGTGGCGGACAGCCAAAACAGCGTAGATGAAGGGGCGCAGAAAGCCCTTGACAAAGATTTAGGGACGATTTGGCATACGAAATATGATCAGGTTAATGTTCCGGGGAATTATACAATTACGCTTCCTGAAAATATAGACATTGGGAAATTGGATTATGTTCCAAGGCAAGGTAATAATAATAACGGAAGGATTCTTTCTTGTGAATTATATTACAGCGAGACGGAAAGCGGCGAGGATTTTAAAAAAATCACTTTACCGTCCATTACATGGGCGGATAATGCCAATACAAAGAGTTTGGAGTTTGACGCAAAAAATGCAAGAAGAATTAGAATCCGCGCGCTGACTACCGCAGGAGAGGGCGGGGCAAATAAATTTATTACGGCGGCAGAATTTTGTCTTTATGAGAAGTTTGAGAAAGCTTTGACAACCAGTTATCTCAGCGATTTGACATTAGGCAGTTGGGATGCCTCTGTCCAAAAAGATGAGACCTTAAAATCAGTTTCAATTCCGGCTGGGACTACGGTTACTGCGGATTTAATTGGAAAGGAATTTGACAAATTTACTTCTCAGATCGTCATAGAAGGAAGTTTGGGAAATAATGCGGCTGAGGTGAAAATTTATGGGGATGACAATCCACAGCCATTGTATCAATTTGACACTTCAGCAGGAGATTTGGAAACGTCGTTATCCCTTGATATTGAAGGGATTCGCAATCTAAAAATTGAAACGTCAGGCCCGTCCGGTTCAACTGCCGTATTTAAGGAAGCGGCATTTGGGAATCAGGATAATAAAGAGAATATTTATCTGGTTTCGGGTGACCGCGCTGCGATAGCGGAGAATTTGTCCCTTTTGCAGGATGATAGGGGAAAGGCAATCTGGACTTCTTCGAATCCGGGAGCAGCGTCAGTGGACGAAAATGGCATTATTACGGCAGTTGGAGCAGGTGAAACAACAGTTACGGCGGCTTATGCTGATGAGGAGTCACAATCTTTTGCATGTAAAGTTGTTGTGAAAGAGAATCTGGCAGGGATAGTTACAGCGATTCAGACTTTAAAGAATGCAAAAAAGACGGAATTGAACGAATATACGAACGCGGACAACTATGGCGCTGAAAGCAAGACGAAAAGGGCGGAAGCGATTGCGGCAGGAGAAGCGGCGATTGACAAAGCGATGAATATATCCGGCATGAACGCCGCATTGCAGGAAGCGAAAGAAAATCTGGATTCGATTGAAACAAAAGAGCAGGCGGCAGAAAGAGAATTGGCGCAGGCAAAGGAGGAAGCGAAACAGAAACTTGACAATTATACGAATATCAATGAATATGACCAGAGAATTGAACTAAAGCGCGCAATCGCGGAAGGCAAAGCGAATATTGACAAAGCGTCGGATATTGCGGGAGTAAATGCTGCGCTGAAAGCGGCAAAAGCGGCAATCGACGCAATAAATCTGGAGAAAAAGACATTTACGGTGACTTTTATGAGTGACGGAGCCGAAGTGCATGCTTTAAGTCAGACGGTTGCCTTAAATGGAAAAGCAGTAAAGCCGACGAAAGAAATGCTTTACGAAATGCCGGAAAAAGAAGGATATGAATTTGTTGATTGGTATGCGGACAGTAAGTTTGAGAAAAAATATGATTTTAACGCAGTTGTAAAGAGCAATCTTATCCTATATGCAAAGTGGAAAGAAATTCCGCCTGAAATTTTGGAAGGAGAATGGATAGCTGACAGGAACCCGAATGGCGCGGTTGTTTCGTCTCAAAATGGAGTATTGGAGTTGACGGGCGGTTCATCCAGCTCTTACAGCTCTCCGACAACATTTGTAAGTAAACAGACATTTGATTTTACCCAAGAGGGATTTTTCGAATTTGATTTGGAATATACCGGCAATAACTGGATGGGCGTGTATTTGGGTTATAAGAATGGAAGTGACAAAGCCTTAGGCATGTTTTTCGGATTTGATGACTATGGCTGGTTTTGGCAAAAGTATTCAGAAAACGACTCCCCATGGTATCAAGGAGAGAGAGAAGATAGTCCGGGAGCGGACAATCTGAAAAGAGTCCGGATATCATGGACAAATGATCGGAAATTCAGCTTAGAGATTAATGGGGAAAAGATTTTTGAACAGGAAGATGCAGGCGGCTCAGTGAGCGCTGACACAGCAGGAAAAATTGCCTTTGCAGGCACACCGGAGACGACAATTAAAGTCAGCAATATTCTGCCGGCAACAGAAGAAACTGTGATCAGCCCATCAAATGTAGAAGTGGTTACTGCGAAAGATTCAGTCAAATTAAAAGCTGTTTTTAGAAACAGCAACGGGCAGAATCCAAGTATTTCTTGGAGCTCCAGTGATGAGGATGTTGCCCTTGTCGATAAGTATGGAAATGTATATTTTGTAGGAGTTGGCACGGCTACAATAACGGCAGAGGCTGTTTTTAGTGATGGGACGTCTGAGCGTGTGAGCGCTACTGTGACGCTGCCGGAACAGTATGAGGGAGATGAAGATCTCAGTGGAAAAGCGTGGGCGAATACCCAAGAGAATAACAAGAATGGAAATACTTATGGCGATGGCGTCGCAAATTTGGCAGTAGATGGAAAATTAAATACATACTGGCATTCACAGTATAGCGGATTTACAGTTTCAGAAACAAATCCGGCGGTGTTTACGGTTGAATTTCCAAGGGATTTATCAGAATATGATTCGATAGAAGCCTTACAAAAGCCGAGTGGAACCAATGGGTATATTCAGTCATATAAATTGGTTACAGGCGATGCCTATAATGAATCCACTTATCAGATAATGAACAATCCAGAAACGGGAATTAATAGAGTGGAAGGAGAGAAAGTTACAGATACAACCGGTACAGAAGAAGTTTTGGCTTTGCCGGAAACTACAAACAAAGATGGGAAATTTGGGCATTATTTACAAATACAAGTATTTAGTGGACATGGAAATTATGCGGCGATAAAGGAAATTCTGGCGCATTTGAATATTGATTATTCCAGCAATCCTGTAGAGCAAGGATATATGGCGGCGAATCGGACGCTGGTAGACGGGATAGCGGATTTAGAATCGTTGATTCAAACTGCTGAAGGAAAAGAAGAAAGCGATTATTCAGAGAAAGGATGGCTCGCTTTAAGAGGAGCAATTACAAAAGCAAAAGCGATTTTAAAAGACGGCGTTACAGTTTCCAGCTTAAAAGCAGCGACGGACAGTTTAAACAGCGCATTGAATAACAGCGCATTGAATGAGATCACTGCAAAGAAAGAGCAGCTGCAGACTTTATACACGAAGTATATGAGCGCAGCATATCAGGCAGACGCCTATACTGCCGCAAGCTTTACAGCTTTTGATCATGCGCATAAAAAAGCCGATGAAGTTTTAAACAAAGGGAACGCATCTTTATCAGAGATTGACGAAGCGTTAGAAAAATTAAACAGGACAGCGACTGCGCTGATAGAAGTCTATACGGTTACGTTCGATTGGAATTATTCTGGCTCAACGAACATCACGAATAAAGTGACAAGTGGATTTGCCGCGACAGAACCGGAGGAGACGCCAGAGAGAGAAGGGCAGATATTTACCGGAAAGTGGTATAAAGAAGCGGTTTGTAAGACGGAATACGATTTTAATACAGAGAAAGTTACGGAATCGATCACGCTTTATGCAGGCTGGAAAACAGAGAATGAAGAGGAGTTGGAAACAGCCAAAACGGAAATAAACCGGCTAATCCAAGAGGCGGAAAATCTGGAAGAAACGGATTTTTCAGAGGAAAGCTGGACAAAATTGCAGGCGGCGATTGCAGAAGCCCGTGAAATAGCGGCTGATTGTGACTCTACCGATCTGATCCGGCAGGTGAAAAGTAAGCTGGAAACGGCGATGTCATATACAAAAGATGTTGAACTATCGGATATAAAGGCTGATTTAGATAGTCTCTGCGAAGCGGCAGAATTTATAAAAGACGATGCAGAATTTTATAATCCGGTAAAATGGACAGCATATGTTGAGGCGTATGATCAGGCGAAAGCAGTGGCAGAAAAAGGAGATTCTGCGACATTTGATGAAATCAGGGAAGCAAAAAATGCGTTGCTGTCAGCATTAGAGGATTTGACAGATGGGACGTCCGTGGATAAATCTGTATTGGAAGATCTTTTAAAAGAAGCGGCAATTCATCTTTCAGGAAAATATACCGCTTCCAGTTTAGAGGCGTTAAGAACGGAAATAGCTTCGGCAGAAAAGATAAAAGACAGCGCGTACGTTGCGCAAAGCAGGGTAGACAGTGTGGCGGCGGATTTGCAAAATGCAATCGATGATCTTGTGCCTATTTATACGGTTACATTCCATTGGAATTATGAAAATGCATCAACTGAAAGAGTAGAAGCAGAGAAAGGCAGTGTAGTGACAGCTCCAGACACGGCTCCGAACAGGGAAGGCTATACCTTTACGGGAGAGTGGTATCGGGATGCAGACTGCGCTCAGAAATTTGACGTTGCTACAGAGAAGGTAACAGGCAATATGACGCTTTATGCAGGCTGGAATCAGGATAAAATTCCTGAACATAACGTGACATTTAATTGGAATTATGAGGGAGCTGACGTTGAGACGAAGACTGTGGAATCCGGCAGTCCGGCAGTGGCTCCGCTTACGGCTCCAAACAGGGAAGGTTATACGTTTACAGGAAAATGGTACCGTGATGCGGCATGTACGGAAGAATATGATTTTACGGAAAATGTAACAAGCGACCTCACATTGTATGCAGGCTGGCGGCAAGATGGAGTGGCGTCAAAAACCTATATCGTGACATTTAACTGGAATTATGAAGGCGCAACGACAATTCGGAAAGAAGTGGATGCCGGAAGCAGTGTGGCTTCGCCGGATGAAGCTCCGGAGCGGGAAGGCTATACGTTTACAGGAAAATGGTACCGTGATGCGGCATGTACGGAAGAATATAACTTTACGACAGAAAAAGTAACGGATAATTTGACGTTGTATGCAGGCTGGCGGCAAGACGGAGTGGCATCGGAAACTTATTTCGTAACATTTAACTGGAATTATGAAGGTGGAAAGACAGTTCGAAAAGAAGTGGATGCCGGAAGCAGTGTGGCTCCGCCGGATGAAGCTCCGGAGCGGGAAGGCTATACGTTTACAGGAAAATGGCACTTGAATAAGGCATGTACGGAAGAATATGACTTTACGACAGAAAAAGTAACGGATAACCTGACGCTTTATGCAGAATGGAATCAAAATGGGTCTGGCGCGCAGAAATGTACGGTGACATTTGACTGGAACTACGAAGGATCACAGCCGGAGACAAAAGAAGTGGAAGCGGGAAGTTTTGTGACCCCGCCGGAAACGGTTCCAAAAAGAAGCGGTTATACATTTACCGGCGTTTGGTATCGGGATAAAGGGCTTAGAGAAGATTTTGATTTTTCAGAAGAAGCGGTAACGGAAGACTTAACGCTTTATGCAGACTGGGAAAAAGATGAGGAAAATCAGAATAATGGCGGTTCCTCTACTCAGACAGACACGGCTAAGAAAAATGCAATTTCTAAATTTAAAAGTGAAAGGCAGACGTCAGCAAGAATCATTCAGGCGGGAAAGAAGAATTATACGGATAAAACATGGAATGCGTTTGTCAATGTTTATAACTCTGTGAAAAATATAACGGATAAACAATTAGCCGGATATTCAAAACAGCGTATTGAAACTTTAACGGCGAATCTTACGAAAGCTAGGATAGCTTTAGCAGAAAAGAAAGAAGAAACGAAAACAACGAAAGTAACTAGCTTGAAGTTTCAATCTTCTAAATATCAAATAGCAAAAGGAAAATCAATTAATTTGCTAAAAGAACTAACGATTCTGCCAGAAAGCGCAAAAAGTGAAAAGCTTACATGGAAAATTACTTCAAATAACAAGTATGCGCAGTTAAGTGGAAGCGGCAGCGTTAAGCTATCTGCGAAAGGAGCAAAACAGAAAGTTGTCGTTATGGCGTCAACGGCAGATGGCAAAGTGTCTGCAACGGCAACTATTCAGATTATGAAAGGAAGCGTGTCTAAAGTTACGGCAAGCGGGAAAAAGAACGTAACGGCGGCGCGGAATAAAACAGTCACATTAAAAGCAAAAGTAAAGACAAAAGGCGGCAAGCCCGTGAATAAGGCATTGAAGTGGACTTCTTCGAATCCTGCGATTGCCACGGTAAAAGGGAAAGGCAAGCAGGCGGCTTCTGCAAAAGTAAAAATTGCAAAAAATGCGAAGAAAGGCAAAACAGTGAAAATTACGGCGGCTGCGACAGATGGCACAGGTAAAAAAGTAGTATTTAAGGTAAAGGTAAAATAATCACGGATGATATGCGAAACGACGGAGTTCCGGTATGGGCTTCGTCGTTTTGTCAGACGAAAGGAGAGGAGATTGGAGTTTCGGCCTTGTATTGATATACACAATGGAAAAGTAAAACAGATTGTCGGGGGAAGTTTAAAAGATGAGGGGAATCAGGCAAAAGAGAATTTTGTTTCCGCTCAGGATGCTGCCTTTTACGCGGAATTTTATAAAAAAGATCAAATCAAAGGCGGCCATGTCATACTGCTCAATCCTGCCACAAGCGCATATTATGGCGAAACGAAGCGGCAGGCGGTTGCCGCGTTACAAGCGTATCCAAAAGGGCTTCAGGCAGGCGGCGGAATCCATGCCGGAAATGCGGAGGAATTTTTAAACGCGGGAGCGAGCCATGTCATAGTGACGTCTTATGTGTTTCAAAATGGACGGGTTAATTATGAAAATTTAAAAAAAATGAGGGATACCGTAGGAAAAGAGCATCTAACGCTTGACTTAAGCTGCCGAAAACGGGAAGATTCTTATTATATTGTCACGGACCGCTGGCAGAAGTTTACGGAGGAAAAAATTACCGAAGAACTGTTAGACTGCCTTATGGAATATGCAGATGAATTTCTGGTACATGCCGCAGATGTAGAGGGAAAGGCTTCCGGCATAGAAACGGAGCTTGTCAGGCTGCTGGGAGGGTGGGCGAAAATTCCGGTCACATACGCCGGCGGCGTGGGAAGCTTTGAAGATTTGCGGCAGTTAAAAAAAGAAGGAATGGGCAGGCTAAACGTGACAATCGGAAGCGCGCTGGATTTATTTGGCGGTGGAATGGAATACCGGCTGGTTTTGGATTATCTGAAAAGAATGGAGGAATGAGAATGCGCTTTACGAAGATGCATGGATTGGGAAATGATTATATTTACGTCAACTGTCTGCATGAAACCGTGGAGAACCCTGCTAAACTGGCGGTAAAGCTTAGTGACAGGCATTTTGGCATAGGATCAGACGGGTTGATTTTGATTAAGCCATCGGCTTTGGCTGACTTTGAAATGGATATTTACAATGCCGACGGGTCGAGAGCGCAAATGTGCGGCAATGGCATCCGATGCGTTGGAAAATATGTGTATGACAAAGGGCTTACCAAGAAAAAAAGTCTGGATATTGAAACATTGGCGGGAATCAAACATTTAGAACTAACGGTTCAGGACGAAAAAACAGAACAGGTTATAGTGGAAATGGGCAGCCCGAAATTTCTGGCGTCCGAAATCCCGGTTAGGACAGAGGAAAGAGAAATGATAAACGCCCCCCTGACGGTAAACGGAAAGCAATATCCCGTTACATGTCTTTCCGTAGGAAATCCACATTGTGTTGTGTTTTTAAAAGAAGAAGTCAAAAATTTGGATTTGCCGTCCCTTGGCCCGGCGTTTGAGCGCCATGAGAAATTTCCAGAGCGGATTAATACGGAGTTTGTCAATATCCTTGACCGTAAGACAATCCGGATGCGCGTTTGGGAACGCGGTTCGGGCGAAACGCTTGCCTGTGGGACGGGAGCCTGCGCCGCCGCGGCAGCGGCGATGGCGAACCAGCTTACAGAAGATGAAGTGACGGCGCAGCTTTTGGGCGGAGATTTAACTGTCCGCTGGAACCAAAAGGAAAACCAAATTTATATGACGGGAAAAGCCGTTACAGTATTTGACGGTGAAATAGATATTTAAAGAGAAAAAGGAGATTAAACATGTTTCAGATTAATGAGAATTACCAGAAGTTACCGGGAAGTTATTTATTTAGCGCAATCGCGAAAAAAGTAGCCGCTTATTCCGAAAAAAATCCGGATAAGCCTTTAATCCGCCTTGGAATCGGCGATGTGACGCAGCCGATAGCGCCGGCGATTATTGAGGCAATGCACAAAGCGGTAGATGAAATGGGACAAGCGGAAACGTTTCATGGGTACGCGCCGGATCTTGGTTACGCTTTTTTGCGGAAAGCGATTGTAGAAAATGATTATAAAGCGCGCGGATGTGAGATTTCGGAAGATGAAATTTTTGTCTCGGACGGGGCAAAAAGCGATTCTGCAAATATTCAGGAAATTTTTGCAGTGGAAAATAAAATTGCGGTCTGCGATCCTGTCTATCCGGTGTATGTGGATTCGAATGTAATGGCAGGAAGGACAGGCGTATACGATCCGGACACAGAGCGTTGGAGCGACGTAATTTATATGCCTTGTACGGCAGAAAATAATTTTGCGCCGGAATTTCCAAAAGCAGCGCCAGATTTGATTTACTTGTGCCTGCCGAATAACCCGACAGGCACGACATTAACGAAAGCGCAGCTTCAGGAATGGGTGGATTATGCGAATAAAACAGGGGCGGTAATTCTCTATGACGGCGCATATGAAGCGTATATTTCGGAAGAAGATGTGGCGCATTCTATTTATGAATGTAAAGGCGCGCAGACTTGCGCCATTGAGTTAAAAAGTTTTTCTAAGAATGCAGGATTTACAGGCGTGCGGTTAGGGTATGCCGTTGTTCCGAAAGCATTACAATGCAATGGCGTATCACTGCATGATATGTGGGCAAGGCGCCATGGGACGAAATTTAACGGCGCCCCGTATATTGTACAGCGCGCCGGAGAAGCTGTGTATTCCCCAGAAGGAAAAGAACAGATTAAAAAACAGGTAGCGTATTACATGAAAAACGCATCTGCCATTAAGCAAGGGTTAAAAGAAAACGGCTATACGGTATTTGGAGGCGTCAATGCGCCTTATATCTGGCTGAAAACGCCGGAAGGAATGACTTCGTGGGAATTTTTTGATTTTCTTTTGGAACGCGCAAACGTAGTCGGAACGCCGGGGTCTGGGTTTGGGCCAAGCGGGGAAGGCTATTTTAGGCTGACTGCATTTGGAAGTTATGAAAATACGCTTGCCGCATTAGAAAGAATTGCAAAATTATAAATGGATTGTCATTTAGGAGGAAGTTATGCTCTATATTGGAAGTCATATCTCAGCCGCAAAAGGCTATGAGGCAATGGGAAAACAGGCGTTAAAACTGGGCGCAAATACATTTGCGTTTTTTACAAGAAACCCCCGCGGCGGTAAGGCAAAAGAAATCGACGAAGAAGATGTGGGACGTTTTCTTGCATTGGCAAAGGAACATTCTTTTGGAAAACTGGTCGCGCACGCGCCCTATACAATGAATGCCTGCGCGGCAAAAGAGGATATACGCAGATTCGCAAGGGAAACCATGGCAGATGACCTTCGGCGCATGGAATATACGCCGGGCAATTACTACAATTTTCATCCCGGTTCCCATGTAGGGCAGGGCAGCGATGTGGGGATGGCATTGACGGCGGAAATATTAAACGAAACATTAAAGCCCGAACAGACGACGACTGTGCTGTTAGAAACAATGTCAGGCAAAGGAAGCGAAATAGGGCGAAACTTTGAAGAATTGCGGAAAATCCTTGATTTAGTGGAATTACAGGACAAAATGGGCGTTTGTCTGGACACCTGCCATGTCTGGGACGGCGGATACGATATTGTAAACGATTTAGACGGAACGCTTAAGAAGTTTGATGAGACAATCGGGTTAGACCGCTTAAAAGCGATTCATATGAATGACAGCATGAACCCATTAGGGAGCCACAAAGACCGCCATGAAAAAATCGGGCAGGGGAAAATTGGCTTAAAAGCTATGGAAGAAGTTTTAAACCACCCGAAACTTCAGGGTCTTCCGGTCATTTTAGAAACGCCAAACGATGACGCCGGCTGGGCAAAAGAAATTATGCTTTTAAGGAGTTTACACAGATAAGAAAACTTTCCTCTTTTCTTAAAGAAAAAATTAAGTTTTGTTAAAAAAGAAAACGATTCTTTGCGCTATACTGATACAGTAAAGTAAAAGTCTGGCATAAGGAGATTTGAAATGAAGACGAAAAAGATTTTAACAGTCATAGTTACAGTATTTTTTGTTCTTTTCATCAGTTTTATTTTAAAAGCATATTTCGATGGCAGATTTCAGTCTGTCGAAACATTTTCAGAATATATCAAAGGATTTGGCCTGCTTGCGCCGTTTGCGCTTGTTGTCGTGCAGGCGCTTCAGGTTATTTTCCCAGTGCTTCCGGGGCTTGCAGGCTGTGCCGCAGGGGCGGTGTTATTTGGGAGCGCAGGCGGGTTTTGGTGTAATTATATCGGCATTTCCGCCGGTTCGATTGCGGCATTTTTTCTGGCAAGGAAATATGGCGTGAAATTAGTCGAAAAGCTGTTTTCGAAAGAGAAATATGAGAAATATTCCCAGTGGGCGCAAAAAAGCAAATCCTACATTCTATTTTTGTTTTTAGGAATGGCGCTGCCCCTGTTTCCAGACGATTTCTTCTGCTACTTTTCCGGATTAACGAAAATGCAGGCGAAAAAATTTGCGGCTATTATCATTGTCGGCAAGCCATGGTGCATTTTAGCGTACAGCCTTGCCTTTGCAGCAATATAATAGAGTCACGACCCGTTTGCGTCAAAGCCAAAACGGGTTGTGATACCCCCTTATTACCTGTTTTCAGGTATTTTTAAAATCTGTCCAATCCTCAGTAAGTCACTTGACAGATTATTTAACTGCTTAATCGCATCTACCGTGGTATGGTATCTTTTTGCAAGCGACCAAAGCGTATCTCCCGACTGCACCGTATATTCGGTATAGGAGGGGGCGCTCTGGGAAACAGGCACTTTCAGCTTCTGTCCAATCCTCAGTAAATCGCTGTCTAATCCATTTAAACTTTTCAACACATCAACCGTCGTGCCGTATTTTCTGGCAATCGCCCAAAGCGTGTCACCTGCCTGAACGATATATTCAATCGTCCCTTGATCCGGTCCAAAAGACGGAATATTCTGCTCGATTCCCCGATAAGCCTCATAAAGCGCGTTCCAAGTCAAAGGCCCTACAATGCCGTCCGGATTTAAACGCATAATCCTTTGAAAAGCCGAAACAGCCTGAGCGGTCTGGCTTCCAAAGATGCCGTCCTGCGCAGGAGCTGGAACTCCGACATAATATTCAGAAATCACATTTAGCAAATACTGTAAAATAATTACGTCCTGACCCCTGCTTCCCTGACGGAGCAAAGAATCCGGCGGCACAGTCCCGATCCCAAGCGTTTCCCCTTCTCCATTTAATTCCGCAAGTCTGGTAACGGCAGTATAAAGGCTTGAAATCTTATACCATGTGCTTTTTCCAACAATCCCATCAGAAGCCAAGTGAAACACAGACTGGAATTTTTTCACTGCGTCCTGCGTGCTTTTCCCAAACACACCTGTCTCATCAGTAATCTTCGGGATAGCCGGATAATTTTTCCGTATCCTGTTTAAGTAAGTCTGGATCGTCTGCACATTCAAGCCGCGGCTTCCAAGCTTTAACGGCGTTTCCGGATAAGAAGAAAGCATACCCGTGATAATATCCGTTTGCGCGATTTCAATATCCTTTGGATAATAAGAACGGAGAATGCCAATCGGGGTCATGCCCTGTTCCGCCAAAGAAACCGTACCCCACTGCGAAAGCCCTTGGCAAGTGGCAGTCGTTCCATTACAAAACGAGGTAAAATATGGGTTGTTCTGACCTTTCCTGCGGACATATTCATTAAAAATTTCATCTACAATCCTGCTGATGGAATCATAAATCGGCCTTCCATAGACAAAATACTGGTCGTAGGCGGTATTATTTGTAATATCAAAATTATAGCCGCGGCTTCTGTACCATTCCGTATAAACGCGGTTTAAGGCAAACGTGATAATGGCGTAAATATTAGCTCTTAGAGAAGCTTCCGGCCATGTTGGGTAGATTTCACTGCTTGCAACGTTCTTAATATAGTCTGGAAACGAAACCCGCACATTAGAAGCGGACGAAGAAGGCGAGCCAAGATGCACAGTAATTGGATTTGGGATTACGACTTGCCTGAGCACATAATTTCCCTGTGGCATTCCTTCCTGATGGCGGGGTTTATCCATTGCGACTGCAGGTTTTCCGACAGAGATTTCCGTTTGCAGCGCATTGCGTCTGTTCGTTTCCATGGGAATCAGCGTAAGCGGCAGGATAGCGGTTTCGCCTTCATAGATGGGAATATCCGATACAAAAAGGGAATGGAAGCCGTCCGCGAGGGCGCGGACATTGTAACTGATATAGGGAAGTTCTGTAAAATAGGGGTTTAGGGAAAAATCTCTGCTTAAAGTTTCAAGGGGGATTTTCTGCGTTTCTCCGTTTTCATCTGTTGATAATTCATAGACATTGTTTCCGAGGGGATCTAAGATTTTAATCCTGACGCCGCTTAATGGGACGGCATCGTGCGCGGTACGGGCTTGTAGGATTAGATAACCGATAGCCATAGTGAAAAGTCTCCTTTTTTTCTATCTATATAATTTATGATGAAAGAGAAGAAAAGTTACAAAGGGGGCTGTGGGGGCGTCCGTCATCGGGTGGATGCAATAGGGCTGTCTTGTTCGTTGTTGTGTTCATGGATTAAGAGTTTCTAAACAATCCCGTTTTTTTATTGGCGCCGTACAGAACCGTCCTAAAAGCGCCGTCCATGGCGCATTAGGACTTCCGCGAACGTCCTGTTCGCGGATTCTTGTGACTGGAATGGGATTGTTAAGAAACTCTAAATCCAATCACAAGGCAACGAACAAGACAGCCCTATTGCATCCGCCCGATGACTACAGCGTTGGCAGACGGCGGAATATAGAGGTGGAGCGTAGTGGATGGAATAGATATAGAGATTTTCTGATAGATGGAGAGAGACAGATAGAATTGCGTTAGATATAAGTGTCCTGATTTTTGAGGTTCTTTGTGGATCTCAAAGAAAGAATTTTTGCAGTCGTTAGCAGAAAAATATGGTTTTCGTGATGGTTGAGAGTATCAATGAATAGGAAGAAATCGTATTAGGAAATGATAGATCCAATGCAATGATTGATTCAAAAAAAGATTAGAACAAGCAAACGATACATGTGCCGCAGATGCAAGCGATCGCAATCATATAGGCGATTTCTGATGTTTTTTTGATTTCCTAGAAAGAATCTTAGAGAAGTCGTTAGCAAAAAAATATGGTTTGCGTGATGGTTGAAATTTTCAATGAACTGGAAGGAAATATATAGAAAATAATTATCAAAACGAAAAATTAAAATATAGAGAGATTCAAAGAAGAATAAAAGAACAATAGATTCGTAGAATGCGTCAAAGATGTTTGCAAAGTGTATGTCATTAGTGGTAAAAAACATATAAAAACAAAAATATCAAAATATTCAGATTACAACAACAAAAAATTTCTGCAAAAACTATTTGTCTAATATAGTAAGATAGAATAATTAAACATTACTATATAGAAAATCCACAACCAAACAATGAAAAAAGCTATAAGACGTAACTTTACAAACAAACTAAAGCCAATGTATTGTATGTAAATTGAGCCATTAGTTATACAGAAAAATAGTATTTTATCAGAGAATCAAAATAGATACAATGGAACAACGCCACCCCAAATAATACTCTATATCAGCATCCATATAAATCACAGACATAAGAAACTATGTTCCAAAATTCCAACCCAACCCCAACCCCCTTATAGATGCAACCATATAAAAAACTTCCCAAAACTTCCTATCCGATCGACGAAACGCCGTTTGAAGGAGAAGGGGCTTTCTAGCAAGGGCATTGTGATGGGATTTAGGGTTACTTAAGCTTTCCATACACAGTCAGCAATGCCCTGCCATGGAAGGCAGGGCAAACCGCAGCCACGCCATGGAAGGCGTGTTTGCGGTGGTTGCGTCCGTATTTAAAAGTGTATATGGAAGGCTTTAGTAACCCTTAATCCCTGAACACAGCCCTTGCTAGAAAGCCCCTTCTCCTTTAAACGTATTTTTGCCGCTTTTATTTCCCCGTATCTGCTCCCGTTACATACCAGATGTCATTATAAAGCTGTTCCATACGAAATATCACAGAGCCATCATCCCAGCTATATGTGATAAGCATTTCTTTTTCTTTATCTTTGTTGATGTCTGTTACAGTCCCATTTTTCAAATGGAAACGCTCTGTTAAGATTTTTTCCGGTTCTTCGTTTGCGCGGTTGTAATAGTATAGATTAGCAACTTCGTCTGGGTGTTCATTCAGCCAGTTTAGTTCTGTTTCTGCTTCTTTTTCAAAAGAATAGTATTGAAACTGCCAGTCAAATTCTTCGCGCGAGGCAATTTCATTATAACTTCCGTCTTGCCATTCTGTAACCTGTATTCCGCTGTCCGTCTCCTCTAGCGTCAGAAATCCTTCCCAAACGTCAGATGAATGAAATTTATCGTATTCTGGGAGCGGATAATTATCTGGCCGTTTGAATTTGTAATGGTATCCGGAATCTGTTTTTTCAATTACAGGCGTTTCTGTCGGGGTGAATGGGTTGATCCGCCTGTGTTTTTTTGGCTCGTTTAGAGTGATGTTAAATGAGTTGTTCATAAATGTGTCGGCTTCCGTTTTTAATTCCGGTGAAAGAACAGCGTAAATTTCTTCGGCGCGGCAGTTTGCTAAGTTATCTAAAAACGTATTTAGGAAGGCAAGTTTTTCTTCGTCTTCCGGTGTGGCAGGAAGTTCTGTTCCTTCGTTTTGCAGCTCAGTTTGTTTGGTTTGTTCGGTTTCTGGGACGCTTGTCTCGTTTTTTGGATTTCCCATGCAGCCATATATTGTAATGCAGATTAAAAGGATTGCGGCTGTGGAAGCGCCGAATTTCACAGGCCGGTAAGCCAGTATATTTTTGATGCGGATTTTCGTGTTCCCTTCGCTGAACGCAAGCGGCATCCCAGAGGAAATGCGGTTTGGCATTGCAAGGTCTAACAGGAGGGAACTGTAGTCAGCCCGTATTTGGGAACCAAGGTTGATAAGCACTTGTTCGTCGCAGGATAATTCCATATCTTTGTTTAAAAAATAAAAGCTGACCCACATAAGGGGATTGAACCAGTGCAGGGATAAAATAATCCATGCGGCCATTTTGATCTGGTGGTCATGGCGGCGGATATGCACAGATTCATGTTCCAGTATCATTTGTTTTTTTGACGAACCGAGACCTTTTGGTAGGTAGATGACGGGAGAGAAAAATCCTAAAATAAATGCGGTTTTGATCTGTCCGGATTCGTAAATGCGGCAGTTTGCAGATGCATGGGCTGTTTTGGACAGAGTGGAAAATTCTACTGTTTTACGGAGTTTTCGCATGGAATACAGGCTGTAAATCAGCATAACGGACATTCCAAGCGCCCAGACCGCCGCTATTATGATCCATGGGTTGAACAGGTTTTGCGTTGTGAAGGCCGCTTCTTTGGTTTGTGAAACAGCCGCTGCCGCGTCTCTTGGAAAAGCAAAGGGTTTTGAAATGGCTTTAAGCGTTTCTGCATTGGTGGCAGGCGCTGTTGTCTGATGTGTGGAAAAGAAAGATTGCATTAGGTTCCACAGGCTGTAGTCAGACGTGTAGGACGCCGGCATGATTGCGCGGATAAATACAAATATCCATAAAATATAGGTGTATGTTTTTGGGGCTTTTCTTAAGCAGAACCGTATGCCTAAGACAATAAGCGCCATAATAGAAGTGAGAAAACTTAATCTGGTTAAAGTCATAATTATGTTTGTCATAAAAATGCGCCTCCTTATTCTTTTTTCCGGTAAGTGTCAATTAGCTTTTGAAGTTCGTCTGCATCTTTTTGGCTTAGTTTCCGCTCTCCTAGGAAAGCGGCTACAAATTTTGGCAGGGAGCAGTTAAAGCGTGTTTCAACCACTTCTCTGCTGTCATAACGTTCAATTTCTTCTTTTTTGACGGAAGAAGTAACGATGGAATCTTGATTTAAAAGCAGGCCCCGTCCGCAAAGTTTGCGGAGCATGGTATAAGTCGTGGATTTTTTCCAGCCAAGGCGCGGCAGGCATACTTTGTGCAGTTCGGTAGAGCTAATGGGCTCTAGTTCCCATACAATTTCCATTAGATGGTATTCTCCGTCACATAATTTATAGTTCATGTAAGTCCCTCCTTTGGTTTATTTTAATAGACCGGTTTATTTATATAAACCTTAACATGGGATTGAAAAAATGTCAAGGGGCGAAGATTTACAATTTCTTTACAAAAGTGTGTAGTGTTTGGCGAAAAGATTGATTATAATGAAACTGGATTGACAATGAAAATAAAGGATAGGGATTTCTATGAAAAAAATACTGGTCATTGAAGATGAGGCGGCGATTAATGATTTAATTTGTATGAACTTGGAAATTGCGGGGTATTGTCCGGTTCCGTTTTTTGACGGGATAAAGGTCAGCCGTCATTTAGAGCGGGATTCAAAGTATGACCTTGCTCTTTTGGATATTATGCTGCCCGGAAAAGATGGGTTTGCGCTTTTAAAAGAATTAAAGTCGCATGAGATCCCTGTAATTTACCTTACGGCAAAAGGAGATTTGTCCAGTAAGGTGAAGGGGTTAAAAAGCGGCGCAGAGGATTATCTTGTAAAACCGTTTGAGATGCTGGAACTTTTGGCGCGTATGGAGAACGTGTTAAAACGGCATGGGGGAAAGGAGGACGAGGAAATCCATATTAAAGACGTGGTAATCTACGAGAAAAAACGGATTGTCACAAAGGGCGGCAAGGAAGTTTCGATGCAGCCAATGGAATTTGACTGCCTGATGGCGTTTTGGAAGCGCCGTGGCAGGGTTTTGACGAGAGATCAGATTTTAAATATGCTTTGGGGCGTGGATTTCGATGGAGAGAGCCGGACTGTGGACGTGCATGTGGCAAATATCCGCAAGAAGCTGGATTTTTTTGATGTGATTATTACGGCTCCGCGCGTGGGGTATCGAATGGAGGTTTGATAATGACAATGATACATAAGATTGCGTGGACTGCGGCGATGATGTTGTTTCTATTGGCGCAGTTTATTTCGGGTTATGTGATTTTTGCCAGCCATCAGGAAAAAATTGAGCTTTTGCAAGAAAAAGAGGGCAGGTATTTTGTCGATGCGGCGGGGCGCTGTATGGAGGAAATACAGAAATCCCATTCAGAAGATAAGTCACAGGAATATGTGATGACATATTTTTTCCGGGAGTATATGCCGGAAGACGTGGCTTTTTATAAAGATGGGAAAGAATTGTATAACGGGAGCCGTTATGTATTTGAAATTCCGGATGCCGGGTGGCAGAAATGGGAATATCCCTGCCGGTCAAAGTTAGAACAGATAAACGGGAGGTATCTTCTCGTTTTTTATTTGGAAAAGGATATGTTGGAGATTTCAGCCCAAACGCAAAAATACTCTTTTTTTTATGTACAGGATATTACGTCCGTTTATTTGGAAAGTTTTTCGCTTGTTATAAAGGAAGCGTTTTTTTCGTTACTGGCGTCGGTTGGCATGGCGGCGCTTTTGGTTTACCGGATAAAAAAAATCACGAAGCCTTTACAGGCGGTAAATGAAACACAGCGCCAGCTAATTGGCAGTATGTCGCATGAGTTAAAAACGCCGCTTACGGCGATACAGGGGTATTCGGAGACGCTGCTTGCAGTAAAATTGTCGAAAGAACAGGAAGATAAGGCGCTCCATTACATTCACAAGGAGAGCGCAAGGCTTTCAAGGCTGTCGGAAAAAATGATGGAATTGACGGAATTATATGATCCGGATTGTAAAATTGTAATGGAAGATGTTTTGGTGGAGGATCTGTTTTTGGCGGTGGCAAACAGCGTTCGCCATAGTTTAAAAGAAAAAGAGATTGTTTTGGAGCGGGAAGGAGAGTTTTTGGGAAAAAAGAAGCGAATGGACGCCGATTTAATGACAAGTTTTCTGATTAATTTGATCAATAATGCCAAAATGGCTTCAGAGACGGGCAGCCGCATTTTTCTGGGGGCGGATGCAAAGTCCCTGTGGGTAAGGGACACAGGATGCGGGATAGCGCCTGATGAATTAGAAAAGGTAAAAAAAGCGTTTTACCGGGTGGATCAGTCGCGGTCACGCAAAAGCGGGAATATGGGTCTGGGGCTTGCGTTATGCGATCAGATTGCGGCGGCGCATGGCGGACAAATGAAGATGGAAAGCAAAGTAAAGACTGGGACAAAAGTATGGGTTGAGATAGAAGATGTTTGATAGATGGGGGTTACAGAGGGTTTTCTAGGCGAATGCAGTCAAACAGCCAGTTCTTTACATAATGTTTACAGTTACATGAATATTTGAAAAAAGCGCTTTGTTAAAATGGAACTATAAAACCAAAAGGAGGACATTATGAAAAGAAAAGTATTAGCGGCATGTTTTTGCATTTCTATTTTTTTGCTTGCAGGCTGTGAAAAAACGCCTGAAGAAACGATTGTCAGGGAGAAGAATGCGGGTAATGTGAAAAATTATAAAAGCGGGGAAGAATCAAAAAATTCGCTTCGGGAACGTCTTGCGGCGCCAAAGAACTATAAAAATCTCAAAACCTATGAAGACGGCAAGCTTGTAATTGATACAGATGCAAATGTGATTGTGCCGGATGCAAATGAGGTGAATACATATGCGGTATCGGCAATGGAGCTGGATCAGGATTTAATTGACACGGTGACAAATGCTTTTTTTGAAGGAGATAAAATTTACATGGGGTATCTGTATTCTATCCAGACAAAAGAGGATTTGCAAGAGAAGATTACGCTTCTGAAAAAGTATAAGGCGCAAGGCAATTTAGATCCATACATGTATGGGACTGATGAAAACGGAAACCTGCAGTTTGATATTGATAAGGTGATTGAAAACTATCAAGAGCAATTAAAGACGGCTCCTGATAAGCCCAAAAAGGTGGAAGTGAAGCCTGCTTTAAATTTAGAGTATGAGACTGAAAAAGGCAAGGAGATTGACGAGAGTCATTTTGAAGGCGTGGCGGAAACAGAACATGGAAATTATCATTATGTGTTTACGAATGCGTTAAAGCCGGATCTTTCTTTTAGGATTACAAAAATAAGAGATGACTTGCCAGATCCGATGGGATCTACAAATTGGACTGAGGGAAAATTTCTTTCGGAGGACGAAGAATCTGAAAATTATATACCAGAGGAAATGATAAAAGACAAGATCGGCATTTCTTTTGAAGAAGCGAAAAAAACTGCGCAGGAAAAAGTGGATAAGCTGGGACTTGGGCTTTCTCTGGCGGATTGGGATTACAGCGTATTTTACCAAGGAGAGACAGGGGCGTCTAAAGAAGGAATGTTGGATGCAGGGTATTTGTTTTGCTTTGCCAGAGAATTGGACGGTGTGCCGGTGACGTATACGATTTCGATGGGCGGCGGGCTTCCTGATATGGATAGTACGTTAGAGCCTTGGAGTTATGAGATCTGTAATATAATTGTGGGAGACGACGGGATTGAATCTATGGAATTGATGAGCCCTTATCAGATGGGCGGGGTAGTCACGGAGAATGTACAGCTTTTGGATTTTAACAGTATTATAAACATCTATGAACAGATGATGGAAGTGTCAAATGCGGATATTGTCAATTATGAGGCGCAGAGGACGTTCCATATCCGGACGATTAAGTTTGGTTATTCAAGGATTTATGACCCTGCGGCAGACAATGATACGGGACTTATGGTTCCGGTCTGGGATTTTTTTGGAGGGTTTGAATATGTAGCTTTAGATGGAGAAGTTTCTGAGAGAAACAGCGGGGAGCGTTCGTCACAGAGTTTTTTGACGATTAATGCGATTGACGGCACAGTGATTGACCGTGGATTGGGGTATTAAGAATGCGGCAGGCGGTTATTGCGGCGCGTTGGAATTTTCTGGGGTTTTTCAAAAACCCCAGAATGATACTCGCTTTTTTGTTTGCTTTTATTTTATGCTTTTTTCTAAGTGACAGGGCAATGTATGTGGCAGAATATTTTGATTCGCCCATGCAGGCGGCGGAGCCGGTTCTCTGGACGTTTGGGGATGCGACGTCGGTGTTGCTTGCTTCACTGCTATTGATTTTCATGTTTATGGATATGCCGAAACTTAGTCCGTTTACGCCATATGCGCTATTACGCATGACGAAGGGAAAATGGCTTTTGGGTCAGTTTTTTTATTTGTGTCTGGGGGTTATGATTTATCTGGGATATGTGTTTGCCGTGACCGGAATTTTATGTATGAAAAAAACATATATCGGGAATATCTGGAGCAAAACGGCGGCGCTGCTTGCATATTCGGATCTGGGGAAGAAAATGTCCGTTCCATCGACTGTAAAAGTGATGGAGAGCGCGGCGCCTTTGGAAGTTTGTTTCCAAATGCTTCTGCTTTTGTTTTTTTACGCATTGACACTTTGTTTTTTGATGCTGTTTGTCCAGTTGGCGGCAGGACGGCGGGCCGGGATTGCGGCAGGGCTTTGTTACAGCCTGTTTGGTTTTTTGCTGAAACCTGAAACGCTTGCGGCGTTCCTTCACAAAGAAGAATATGAGATGTACCGGATAAGAAGGATTACAGGCTGGATTAGTCCTTTAAACCATGCGACGTACGGGATGCATGATTTTGGATATGATTTTTTGCCTTCGATTGGGCAGTCGTGTAGTCTGTTTATTTGTATTTTGGCGCTGTTAGCGGCCGCTTCGTTTTTTGCGTTAAAAAAATATAATTTTACTTCATTTACGGGTGATATGGGATGAAAGAATTGATGCTTAAAAGAGGGATCTGGATATCGGCTTTCATCTGCGTCCTCGCGCTGCTTTTGGGAATGCCTTATGGGCAAATAGAGCCTCCGCTTGCAGCAGGAAGTTTCTTGAAGTTTTACCGCGCCTCATTACAGTCTCAAATTATGGTGTTTTTTCTGCCAGTGGCGGCGTCGCTTCCGGCGGGAGCGGTTTTTTTGCAGGAAAGCAAGAGCGGTTTTTTGAAGCTGTATTGCGTCCGCATGAACCGTATGGAATATCTTAAGCGGAAACTGTTTCAGGTTTATGTCAGCGGGGCATTCCCTTTTTTTCTTGCCGGTCTTTTGGCATTTCTGATTTGTTTTCTGGTTTTTTTTCCATTGGAGATTGTGGGCGAAATAAAAGGGGAGGAGATCTTGGAAGCTTTTTTGCTATTGATGCGCATTTGCCTGATCGGGGGGATGTTAGCGGAACTTTCAGGATTTTTTGCGGCCATTTTTTTGAATTATTATATGGCGTATGGGCTTCCGTTTGTCTGCTTTTATTTTTTGGTGATTTTAAAAGACCGCTATTTGCCGGATATGTACGCGATGTATCCGGCAGAGTGGATTTTGTGTGAAGAAAATTGGGGCGAAAGCGGAAATGGGATTTGGCTTTTTTTGCTGGCGTTTACGGCATTGGCTCTTATCCTGCATGGATTTTTGCTGGATCTTAGGTTAAAGGAGATTGTATGAAGTCTTATATTGAAGTGGATCATGTGTCGAAAAAATTTGGAAAAGATACTGCGCTTTATGACGTCTGTCTGGATATGGAACAGGGAAAGGCATATGGGATTTGCGGCAATAACGGTTCAGGGAAAACGGTGTTGATGAAGTGTATCTGTGGGTTTTTGCCAGTGACGGAAGGAAAAGTTTTTGTGGCGGGAAAACAAATCGGGGCGGAAATTGACTTTCCGGAAAGTATTGGCGTAATTATTGAAACGCCGGGGTTTTTGACAAACCTTTCTGGAAGAAAAAATTTGGAAATCCTTGCAGGTTTGCGGGGGAAAATTTCTAAAACGGAAATCTGCGCGGCTATGGAACGGGCGGGGTTAAATCCAAATTTGAAAAAGGCGGTTTCAAAGTATTCCCTTGGTATGCGACAGCGGCTGGGCATTGCGCAGGCGATTATGGAAAATCCGGATTTATTGGTTTTAGACGAGCCGTTTAACGGTCTGGATAAGCATGGCGTTTCGGACATTAGGAAAATTTTGTCAGGCTTAAAGGAGCAGGGAAAAACGATTCTGTTAGCGAGCCATAACAGTGAGGATATCCGGATTTTATGTGACAGGGTGTATGAGATGGACGGAGGGAGGCTTTTGGCGGTATGAGGGCGAAAGAAAAAAAGGGCGGCGCTTACATTTTGTTTGCGCTGTTTTGTTTCTGCTGTGGGTTAATGGCGGGAAGGCTCCGTGTGTCTGCAGGCGAGGTCATTTCGATTGACGCAAACCGGAGGTATCAGGGAATGAATGCGTCGTTTGCAAAAGGATATACGCCTTCTGTAAGAAAAGGGGAGATGGATCTTGTCGTGCCGTTTCAAACGGATCTTCCATTGAAAGAAGATTGCCTGTCAGTGAAAATTTCGTTTGAACGTGAGGAAAACAGCCCATTTCACTTTAAAAATTATTGGAAAAAGGTAAAACGTGGAAAACGGGGCATTTATTTGTACCGCTGTAAGGTGAAATTAAAAAAAGACAGGGTGAATGGGCAGTATCCTCTGCGGCTTATCGTTTCTGCGCAGACAGCAGGGGAAACGGTGGAACAGGAGTTTACGGTTTATGTGGAAATTACAGACGGCAGGGATTTCACGCCGCCGGAGGAAGGAGTGGATTTAAAGAAAGAGGAACAATGGGAAATGGAAACGGATTCTTTGGACAAAGAAGCGGAGACAGAGAAAAAAAGGCAGAAACCGAAAGTGAGGATAGAAGGGAATAGTTTAAATGGGGAGTTTCTTATGGCGGGCGAATCTGTGGCTTGGCGGCTTATGGCAAAGAATTGCAGTGAAAGCCAAGGGATATGGAATTTGAAAGTGACCTTGATTTCAGAGGACGCGGATCTTGTGTTTACAAATACTTCATGGTACTTTTCGCAGGTGAAGGCAGGCGGAGTAATGGATTTGTCCCAGAATATTTCGGTCGGGGCAAAGACGGCCAAAGAGACTGCCGTCGCGCAGTTTTTGTTTGACTATGAAGATGAAGGCGGGGAAAATTGCCAGATGACGGAAACGGTCACGCTTCGGATTGCCAGAAAGCAAAAAGCGGAGCTTACGAATATATCATTTCCAAAAAGCGTTTATGAAGGGGATACGGAGCCATTCTCGTTTCAGGCGACAAACGTAGGGCTTGCCGTGATTTATAATGCGAAAGTGCGTTTTGAAGGCAGGGGGCTGTTCGCGGCAAAGGAGATTTTTTTGGGGAATTTGGAAGCGGGCGAGGCGAAAGAGGGGGAAATTCCGGTTTTTGTGGGGACGCTTGATATGGAGGAAGGCATACAAGATGAGCCGGAACAGTCTGGGGATCAGTCAGGAGAGCATGGGGAAAAGTATGGGGAAACTTTGGGCGTGGCAGTGTTTACGTTTGAAAATGAGCAGGGAGAAGTGACGGAGCAGCGGCAGGAGATCATAACGGCGGTTCAGAAACCGGAAGTTGTGGAACTGAAGGTTCAGGAAGAAGCGCCGGAGACAAACCAATGGTGGGTGACGGTGTTTGTGTTGGTGATTTTGGGGCTCTTGGCGGTGATTTTATGGCTTATAGCAAGGGGGAGAAGGAAGTGAGAATGACAGATTAGAATGGAAAGGAAAGTGGCGGCTGGCATGAAGGAAAAGAATGTGTATCGGATCATTGTCTGGGCTGGAGTGGCCGGATTGGCTGTCTGGTTTTTTTGGGGGAAGTTGGAAGCGTATTGGATTGAGGAGAGAATATATGGAATGCGGGTGTTTGCTGAGAGGGATTTGACAGAGGAGATCTTGGAGGAGTTTCAGAAACTGCCGGGGCTTTGTTCATTTGAGCCTGTTTGGACAGTTACGGTTACAGTTGTTTTGGATTCTTTTTCGATGGAAGGAGTTTTGGAGGGAGTGGAGATGGAAAAAGAGGAGTTTCGTTTTTCCTCGTTTTCGAAAGAGGTTTGTTTTGGGAATACACTCATACTTTTGGTCGGAGAGGAGTTTTTTGATTCTTTGGCGGACAAGGACGGGAATCCACCGTTAAAAAGCCAATCCGATAGATGGAGGGCGAAATTTGAGGAGCTTGAAGTGACTGTGACAGATGAAAGCGGGGAGGAACGGAAAGCTAAAATTGGCGGAATTTTAGAGGAGCAGGGGAACCGGATTTTTGTGGACTGCGGGCAGATGCGGGAGGCGTTTGGAAAGAAGACGCGTGTGAAGGGCGGTTATATTCAGGTATTTGGGCAGAGAAATCTGAAAAAGACGAGGAAAGTTTTAGAAGGGGCGGGATTTTTAGCGGAGGAAGACGGAGCTGTTTTTTTAGATAGAAAATAGATCAGAACTGTCCTCCTTGCCGCTGAAAATCCGCCGGAACATTATGAATTTCGTACCCTGATTTGTTTTACAGTAAAAGGATTCCATGCGCATTGCATTCTGCAAGAATGTCTTTGGGCCAAAGAGAGGATTGTACTTCTCCGATATGGGCTTTCCGCAGGAAAAACATACAAATGCGGGACTGGCCGATGCCTCCGCCAATCGTAAATGGAAGGCTGCCTTCAATTACGGCTTTTTGGAATGGCAGTTCTGCGCGATTCATGCAGCCTGATTTTTCCAACTGGGAAAGCAATGCGCGTTTATCCACGCGGATTCCCATAGACGAAAGTTCCAGCGCAATGTCGAGCACAGGATAGTAGACGACAATGTCAGCATTTAAAGCCCAGTCGTCGTAATCCGGCGCGCGGCCGTCGTGCGGCTTTCCATTTTTTAATTTATCGCCAATCTGCATAATGCAGACGGCGCCTTTTTCTTTGGCGATTTGATATTCCCGTTCTTTTGGCGTGGAATCGGGATATAAATCTTCCAGTTCGCTTGTCGTGGCAAAGAAAATGTCATGTGGAAGGATTTCTTCAATGTAATCATAACGGATCGACATATATTTTTCCGTTTTTCTCAGGCATTTATATACGGCGCGCACGGTTTCTTTTAGGAAATCCAATGTCCGGTCTTCTTTTGCAATGACTTTTTCCCAGTCCCATTGATCTACAAAGATAGAATGGATATTGTCCGTATCTTCGTCCCGCCGGATCGCGTTCATATCAGTATAGAGGCCTTCACCGATGGAAAATCCATATTTCTCAAGCGCAAAGCGTTTCCATTTTGCAAGGGAATGCACGACTTCGGCTTGTTTTTCGTTCTGTTCTTTAATGCCAAATGATACCGGGCGTTCCACGCCGTTTAGGTTGTCGTTTAATCCGGTGTCCGGATCGACGAACAGAGGAGCCGATACGCGGGCAAGGTTTAACCGTTCTGATAAAAGATTTTGGAAAAAATCTTTGACGGTTTTTATGGCAATCTGTGTATCGTGCAGGTTGAGCGTGGATTCATAGTTATCTGGAATAATCAGGTTTTTCATATCGGTCAGGGCTCCTTTCACTTAGATTAGTTCAGTTTTTTCGGTCAAAGAATCGGGTTTTACGCCGTTTGAAAGGGTTTCATAGGCGATATAACTGTCCGGTTCGGCTTGGGTTTTGTCCTCATCTTTTTCGTTAGATGAGGAAGTGATGGACAAGGAGAGGGCAAGGCCTGTTTTGTCTTGTCCGAGCAGGGATGAAAGATAGTTCATATAATCGTCATAGGAAAAAATTTCCGTCAGGATTTCTCCCGCTAAGTTGTTTAAATCCCGGTAGGAAACGGATGCGTCGCCTTTTATCTTGCTTTCTGCCGTATAGACTGTCTGTGAATCCGGTATGTCCACGCCTTCCGCAAGGTACTGCGTGATTTTCGCGACATAGTTTTGCGTTTCCGCAAAAGGCGGGATGCCGCCGTATTTGTCCACATTGTTGCTGCCTGCATTATAGGCGGCTAATGCAAGGGAAACGTTTCCGTTGTATTTATCTAACATTTTGCGTATGTACTGCGCCCCGCCCATAATATTTTGGTAAGGGTCATAGGCGTTTGTCACGCCAAGGCTTGCTGCGGTCGCCGGCATTAGCTGCATAAGGCCCTGCGCGCCGCTTCTGCTGGTGGCGTTCGGGTTAAAATTCGATTCCTGCCTTGTCATTGCTTTTAAAAGGTCAACGGATACGCCATAGGTCTGGGACGCTTCCGTGTAGATGTCTTCTAAGGTTTTTTCTGTTTTCAGAAAAGAGGAGAAATCTGCTTCGCTGGCGGAATTTCTCTGCATTTGATTGGAAGCGGACACCGCAGCGTTTAATGCTTCTAAAGCTGAAATAGCTGGCATAGTTTCATACATCCTTTCGTCTGTCATCGTGTTTTTATAGTATACCATATTTTTTGCGAAAATGAAGCGTTTTTTTTAGATTCAGGAAACTTTCCGGTTCTTTTTTAGAAACGAAGTCATATTTGCCTGTCAGACAGTGGCATTTTTACAGTATATGGAAAAGAAAAAACGCTTGAAAAAAATATTGAATTTTCCTATTATATGGTGTAGAGTTACCATGTGAATTTTCTGGAAAGAGGGGGAGGAAATGGAACAAAAGAGGACGGGCGGATATGCAAAAGCGTTTCGCGCGGCATTTCCGTATACGATTCCGGTGTTTACCGGCTATCTGTTCATTGGAACGGCGTTTGGCGTAATGTTTCAGGAAAAAGGATATAATTTTTTGTGGGCGGTTTTTATGAGCATGGTAGTATACGCTGGGAGCGGGCAGTATCTTGCCGTAAATTTTTTTGCCCCGCAGGTTGGTTTCTGGGATATGATTTTTATGACATTTATGGTAAATGTGCGTCATATATTTTATGGCCTTTCCCTCTTGGAAAAGTTTGGCCGCATGGGCAAAAAAAGGCTTTATATGATTTTTTCGCTGACAGATGAAACGTATTCGCTTCTTTGCGCGGCTAAGATCCCAAAGGACGTTCCAGAGGATAAATTTTTGTTTGCAGTCGCGTTGCTGGATCAGGGGTATTGGGTGTTAGGCTCTGCGATTGGCGCAATGGCGGGGGCGCTGATTCCGTTTGACGCGCAGGGCATTGAATTTGCAATGACGGCTCTGTTCCTTGTGATTTTTGTGGAGCAGTGGCTTTCCGGCGGCAAACGGATTCCGGCTGTGATTGGGGTTTTGTCGACGGTTTTGTTCCGTTTGGCGTTTGGGCGGGATAATTTTGTCCTTCCGTCTATGATTTGCATTATGGCCTGTCTGGTCTTTGGCAGGAGCCATATAGAAAAAAAGGGTGAAAGGGGGGAATAGGAATGCCAGTAAGCATAATGCGGTCCCTTTTGATTATTGCAGTTGTTTCGGTTACGACGTTTGCAACGCGGGCAATTCCGTTTCTTCTTTTTCCAAAGGGGAAAGAAATCCCTCCTTTGGTAAAGTATTTAGGAGCCGCGCTTCCGCCGGCTGTCATCGGGATGTTAGTGATTTATTGTTTGAAAGACATGAATCTAATGTCTGCGTCACACGCCGCGCCGGAATTGATTTCCACAGCCACAGTAATCATTTTGCATATCTGGAAAAGAAACAATCTGTTAAGCATTGGAGTGGGAACAGTATTGTATATGGTTTTGACGCAGATGGTCTTTTGACGACGCCATCTGCGTTTTTCTTTGGTATTTTACTTCGCATCACAAAAACCGGAACGGACAAGATAGGAGATTAGGGGTTTCGCATAAATGTCCGAAGAAATGTCATACGAGCTTTGGATTGCCTGTTCGAAAGCAAGGTCAGAAGCGTTTTTCTTCTTTTTCTTTTGAAGCATAAGAGACGCCGCTTTCATCATTAGCCTGTCCGCCAGAGGCATTTTTTCATAACACAATCCGCCCTGAAAATAAAAGTGGGGAAGATGTTTTTGCTCGTCAGCCGTCAGATTTTGTTTCCAAAATTCTAAAATGGAATCTTCTTCAGAATTTGGCGTAGCGCCAGTCACAAATAAAATCAGCCTGCCAGAGAAATTTCCCGCTAAAAGTTTCCGAAGTTTCCCCAATCCATCTATTCTTCCCGCATGCGCGCGGCTGCCAAAAATAATGCAGTCATATCCATGCAGCGTTTTTGGGTCCGCTTTTTTAAAATCAACCGCCGTTCCTCCGGTTTCTTTTGCGATAAAGTCTGCGTATTTTTTTGTAAATCCCGTAACGCTTTTATAAAGAATCAAAATTTTATGTTTCATGTCCATTCTCCTTTCTTTGATCCATGCTTGCTTTTAGAAAAGCCTTAAAAGCATATTCCTGCTGGGAAAAAATTTCCTCCGCGCAAATTTCGGAAGAAGCAAAAATTGTCCCAATTCCAATCGTGTAAATAAGTAAATTCAAATGAAGCTGTTTTGCCTGTTCTAAAGAAATGGAAAACGTATCTGCGATAAATCCGGCAACTGCCGGATTTGTCTCAGACTGGAGCAACTCATCTAATGAAGAAATTCCCTCTCTTTTATGTAAAAGAAACAATCGGAACAAATGCGGATTTTCTTTCGCAAGACGGACATACGCCTGTCCCGTACTGTGGAACAAGTCTTCTTTTACAATATGCTTTTCGATAAATGCGCGTATAACTTCACAAGCCTTCTTTTCCACTTCTTTCCGAAGACCTTCCATATTTGCGCAATAAGTGTAAACCGGCTGGACGGAACAGCCAATTTTCTTTGCGATGTTTTTAATTAAAACCTGTTCCATGCCTTCTGTTTTTGCTATTTCAAAAGCGGCGTCCACAATCATTTCTTTTGTAATCCTCTGTTTTGGCATATATACAGTCCTTTCTGTAAATTTAATATAAATTAGTTATATAAAATGTTTATGCAATGGCATTATAGCGTATGGGAAAAGGAAAATCAACCAGAAATTACAGTTGGCATGAGCTTGTCCGATGTGAAATTGTCCTTCAGCAAAAAAACGGCAAACCACTTTCATGCAGTATCTAAAAAAGATAAACTAAGATGCAGACAGGCGTAAAAATGAATGTGTGTCTGCCTATACGATCGCGCCAGTGTCTGTGATCGCTACTTGAATTTCCTGTTTTCATATGCTAAAATCAACCAAGATACCGCAAACGAAAAGGAGAAAGAAAGTGAAAAAAGAACCATTCGCAACCCAAGAAAAATTACAGGAAATCATAAAAGAATATCCGACCCCATTCCATTTATATGATGAAAAAGGAATCCGTGAAAATGCGAAAGCCGTCCAAGAAGCTTTTGCATGGAATGCGGGCTTCCGTGAATATTTTGCAGTAAAGGCAACCCCAAACCCATTTTTAATTCAAATCCTTAAGGAATATGGATGCGGCGTAGACTGTTCTTCCATGACAGAGCTTATGCTCTCTGAGGCGATTGGCTTCTCAGGCCATGACATTATGTTTTCTTCCAATGACACCCCCGCTGAAGAATTTGCTTTTGCGGATCAATTAGGGGCGGTCATTAACTTAGATGATTTTACCCATATTGATTTTTTAGAACAGACCATCGGGAAACTGCCGGAGACAATAAGCTGCCGCTATAATCCGGGCGGCGTGTTTAAAATCAGCAATGCCATTATGGACAACCCGCAAGATGCGAAGTATGGATTTACCAAACAACAGCTTATCGAAGGATTTAAAATACTAAAACAAAAAGGCGTTAAAAATTTCGGCGTGCACGCATTTTTAGCGAGCAACACCGTGACAAACGATTACTATCCGATTTTAGCGAAAACCCTGTTTGAAACAGTAGTGGAGTTAAAACGGGAGACGGGATGCGACATTCGTTTTATCAACTTATCTGGCGGAGTGGGCATTCCCTATTCCCCAGACCAAACCCCGAATGACATACGCGTAATCGGAGAAGGCGTAAGGAAAGTTTATGAAGAAACATTAGTTCCCGCCGGAATGGGAGATGTGGCGATTTATACAGAAATGGGGCGTTTTATGATGGGACCGTATGGATGCCTTGTGACGAAAGCAATCCATGAAAAACATACCTATAAAGAGTATATTGGCGTAGATGCCTGCGCGGTCAACCTTATGCGGCCGGCAATGTATGGCGCATACCACCATATTACTGTAATGGGAAAAGACAATTCCGTATGTAACCATAAATACGATATTACAGGTTCCCTCTGTGAAAATAACGACAAATTTGCAGTGGACCGGATGCTTCCTAAAATTGAGATTGGAGATCTTTTAGTAATCCATGATACAGGGGCCCATGGGTTTGCAATGGGCTATAACTACAATGGGAAACTTAAATCTGCTGAAATCCTCTTAAAGCAGGACGGAAGCTTTGAGCTGATCCGCCGCGCAGAAACCCCGAAAGATTACTTTTCGACCTTTGATTGTTTTAATATTTACGAAAAAATCAAAAAACACTTGTAATTTTAAAAAAAATATGATAGTATACTACTTGTCCGGTTAAAACGGACAAAGAGCCGGCGTGTCGGAATTGGCAGACGAGGCAGACTCAAAATCTGTTGGCGGCAACGTCGTATGGGTTCAAGTCCCATCGCCGGCATCCTAAGATAAGAAGCATAGAAAAATCTATGTTTCTTTTTTTATTCAAAGGAAAATTTCAAGTCTTTGCCATTTAACCGGTTTTCTACTATATTAAAAAAGAAAGGGTTTTTAACAATGCAGCCTGAAACAATCCCGAAATTAAACCATATTCCAATGCAAGACGCTAAAATGCTTCCTCTGTTTCAATTTCCACTTCTTACCGAGAGCGGAATTGTCAAACATGCTTTTACGACACGCCTTGGCGGAGTCAGCGAAGGGATTTTTGAAAGCTTGAATTTAAGTTTTTCCAGAGGCGATGATAACGCGCGCGTGGAAGAAAATTTTAAAAGGCTCTCTTTGGCGTTAGGGGTGGAATATGAAAGTTTTGTCTGTTTAAGCCAGACGCATACGGCAAATGTAGTCCGCATAAGCCACACGGACGCCGGAACCGGAATCCTCTATCCCCAACGGTTCCACGGTGTGGACGGAATGGTGGCAAACGATGTGGGCGTTACTCTTTTGACTTACCATGCGGACTGCGTTCCCCTTTATTTCGTCGATCCTGTTCATCGCGCGATTGGCTTAAGCCATTCCGGGTGGCGTGGGACAGCCGCAAAAATCGGGCAAAAAACGCTTAAAAAAATGCAGGAGGAATTTCATACAGATCCAAAAGACGTCCTTTGCGCCATAGGCCCTTCTATCTGCCCAAATTGCTATGAAGTGGGAGAAGATGTGGCGGAAGCGTTTTTGGAGGGATTTGGCGGGCGGGAACGTGAAATTTTTACCAAAAAAGAAAACGGGGCATATTTGCTTAATTTATGGAAAGCCAACGAAATAATATTAATAGAAGCCGGTATCCTCCCCGCGCATTTAGCAGTGACGAATGTCTGCACCTGCTGTAATCCGAAGTTATTGTTTTCCCACCGCGCATCTTGTGGCAGACGCGGCAACCTGGCGGCGGTTCTGGCATTATCTGAATAGGATAGGGAGGAAAAAGATGCAGGAAAAAATCTACGAATATGATTCGGAAATTTATGAAGCAAGCCAAAAAGGCGGCGCCTATGTAAAATTCCCCTATGACGTGAGGGAAGAATTTCAGGCGGGACGCGTAAAAGTCCATGTGGAATTTGATGGAGAGCCTTACGATGGGAGCGTGGTGAATATGGGAGTGAAAAATCCGGACGGCTCCATTTGTTATATCATTGGAATCCGGAAGGAGATTAGGGCAAAAATCAAAAAACAGACAGGCGATACTGTCCATATAAAAGTAACGCCACGTTTCTAAACGCTTCATTCCGAAAAATATGCTTGTAATTCTTCATTCATCTATGTATAATAACAATCGTATCTTGGGAACGCCAAAAAATACCAATGATGAGGAAAACAAATATGGGAATTACATCGATTTTATTGCTTTTGAGCGGCGTAGCGCTGTTTTTGTTTGGAATGTCACTGATGGGGGACGGCCTAAAGCGGGTAGCGGGAAATAAATTAGAGCCGGTTTTATACCGTCTGACAAACACGCCGCTCAAAGGAATACTTTTAGGGGCGGGGGTTACGGCAATTATCCAGTCATCTTCTGCTACGACAGTGATGGTGGTAGGATTTGTAAACTCCGGCATGATGAAAGTTTCGCAGGCAATCGGAATCATTATGGGCGCAAACATCGGCACAAGCATAACAGGCTGGATTCTCTGCCTGTCCTATGTGGAAGGATCAGAAGGCATTGCCCAGTTGTTATCCACGGCGACCATTTCCGCAATCGTCGCAATCATTGGCATTATATTTAAAATGTTTATCAAAAAAGCAGCCTACCGGAATGTCGGCGAAATCATGTTAGGGTTTTCTATTTTAATGACGGGTATGCAGACTATGAGCAGTTCCGTCGCAGTATTAAAAGAAAATCCGCGTTTTATTAACGGGCTGACGATGTTTTCCAATCCGGCAATGGGAATCTTAATTGGAATTTTAATTACGGCAGTCCTTCAAAGCGCATCCGCGTCCGTAGGAATCTTACAGGCATTGTCTGTGACGGGAACCATCAGTTTTGCCACTGCCCTTCCTGTCATTATGGGAATCGGCGTCGGCGCGGCGTGTCCGGTTCTATTGTCCGCCATCGGCACAAATAACAATGGCAGACGCACTGCCCTTATCTACCTGTTAAATGACTTGTTCGGCATGATATTCTGGTCAGTCGCCTTTTATTCCATACATGCGGCCGTCCATTTCAGTTTTATGGATATAAAAATGGGAGCTGTGCAGATTGCCCTTTTAAATACGGTATTCCGTACAGCGACGATACTTGTGCTTATGCCGTTTATCAAATGGATTGAGCGTTTTGTGTTCTGGCTGGTAAAGGATTCCGAAGAAGAACAGGAAGAACTTGCGGATTTTGAGCTGTTAGAAGAACGCTTCCTTGCATATCCCGCCATTGCGATTAACCAGAGCCATAAAGCCATGAACGGCATGGCGAAAAAAGCAAGGAAAAATATTTTTCGGGCTTTTTCCTTAATGGAACACTATTCGCAGGAAAAATATCAGAAAATCCAGGAAAAAGAAAACTTAATTGATAAATATGAAGACCGTCTTGGCGCATATTTAATGCAGCTTACCGGAAAAGAAATGAGCGTCGTACAGAGTATGCAGCTTTCTAAATTTTTACATACCATCAGTGATTTTGAGCGTTTAGGCGACCATGCGGTCAACGTGTCACAAGTGGCTCAGGAGCTTTACGAGAAAAAAATCTCTTTTTCTGAAGATGCCCAGTACGAACTGGAAGTGTTGGAAAACGCCCTTCAGGAAATTATGGATCTGACGGTATATGCGTTTTGCGAAGACAATTTAGAGAGCGCGGTAAAAGTGGAGCCTTTGCGTGAGCTGATCGCCATTTTATGCGACGAGTTAAAACTCCGCCATATTACACGTCTTAGAAATGGAGAATGTAAACTAAAGCAGGGCTTTGCCTTTAACGATTTATTAAATAACTTAGAGAGGATTGCCGCCCATTGCTCCAACATTGCGGTGGCCATGATAGAGTTAGAAGCGGAGGAGTTTGACACGCACGAATATTTAAGAAGCGTGAAAGGTTTAAAAAATGCCAACTATTCCGAGCAGTTTGAATTTTATGAAAATAAGTATGATATTAACAGCTATAAAAAAGTAAAAAAGAAAGCCTGAACCAGATCTTCACATTTGGTTATACATTTTTTATAATTTTTATGATTCTTTCATCTCAAAGACAAGATTTGTTCAAATTTATCTGCTATATTAATCTTATCACAGATGTGATACAAACTTTTTCATAAACTCTCCCCTTTAAAAGGGCTGCTGTTACCGACGGTTGGGAAGCCGGCGGTACAGCGGCTTTTTTTTGCCTAAATATACGTTTCTTGTTACCGCTTGCAGGAAGTTTTATGCTCTGTTATAATCAAATTATGAAGAACCGAATCGAATGCGACCGTCTGGACATATGTCCGCTTTCCATAGAAGAAATGAGGCGCTTACAAAAAGACAACCAAACAACCGCCGTAAAATCTGTCCTATCCGAAGTGATAAAGTCCGCGATTGCGCATAAAATAGAACGAATGGGAAAAGCTCCCATCGAAGCCCACCCATGGCTGACGTATTGGCTTGCAACGGAAAAAACAAGCGGCGCAGGCATTGGGCTGATTGGGACAAAAAGCCTTCCGGACTTAAAAGGCAGCGTGGAAATCGGCTATGCCATTGCAAGGGAATACAGGAATTGCGGATATATGACAGAAGCCCTTACCGGATTTTTAGACTGGCTGTATGAATGCCCTTTCTGCGAAAGCGCAACCCTTGCAATCCGAAGCGCCAACGCCCCGTCAGCGCGTGTGGCTGAAAAATGCGGTTTCCAATTTGAGGGGATGCGGGATATTTACAAAATATATCGTTATTGGCTGTAGAATCCTGACAATTCCTGTTGATAAAAAGTTCACAATATTATAAAATAAAAAGAAAAAGGAGAGAATGGAATGTACGCGGATGAGAACGTAATTAAAATTAAACATGAGGTGTTGTATGAAGTGGCGAAACTGGCGTTAGAAGGGACTTTGGCAGAAGAAAGGGATCATATCCCGAATAAGCTGATTCCGGGCCCTCTCCCGCAGTTTCGATGCTGTATTTATAAAGAAAGGGAAATTATCCGTCAGAGAATCCGCTTGGCGGAAGGCAAGGCGCCAGGTCCGGTAGATGACGGCAATATTATTCAGGTAATCAGCTCTGCCTGTGAAGACTGCCCGATTTCCCGTTATGTCGTAACGGACAACTGCCAGAACTGTATCGGGAAAGCATGTATCAACGCATGTAATTTTGAGGCGATTTCCATTGGGAATAACCGTTCCCACATTGACCCGTCCAAATGTAAAGAATGTGGGAAATGCGCGAAAGCCTGTCCATACCATGCGATTGCAGACTTGAAGCGTCCCTGTAAATTCAGTTGTCCCGTCAATGCTATTACAAACGATGAGAATGGAATCTCGGTAATAGACGAGAAGAAGTGCATTCGATGCGGGCTTTGCATACATAAATGCCCATTTGGCGCAATTGGCTCTAAAACGTTTATTGTAGATGTAATTGAAGCCCTAAAATCAGATAAGCCTGTTTATGCAATTTTGGCTCCGGCGACGGAAGGGCAGTTTGGGACAGAGATTACGATGCACAGTTGGCGTAACGCTATGCGTCTGCTTGGATTTAAAGATTTAGTGGAAGCAGGGCTTGGCGGCGATATGACGACAATGGCGGAAGCGGAAGAATGGTATGAGGCGTATCAAAAAGGCGAGAAAAAAACGACTTCCTGTTGTCCGGGATTTGTCAATATGATTCGTAAGCACTATCCGGAATTGGAAGATAAGATTTCCACGGCAGTTTCCCCGATGTGCGCAGTGTCCCGTATGATTAAGGCAAAAGAACCGGGAGCGGTTACTGTATTTATCGGGCCTTGCATTGCAAAGAAATCCGAAGCCAACGAGCATAAAATAGAAGGAAATGTTGATTTTGTCCTGACCTATAGTGAAGTCCGCGCCATTATGAAAGCAAAAGGCGTAGAATTACAGCCGTCAGACAATGACTATCAGGAATCTTCCACATTTGGAAAACGCTTCGGCAATTCCGGCGGCGTGACTGCTTCTGTATTGGAATATATGAAAGAAAAAGATTATGACTGCAATCCAAAAGTCTGCAAAGCAAACGGTTCTGCAGAATGTAAGAAAGCATTGCTGCTGTTAAAAGCCGGAAAACTGCCAGATGATTTTATTGAAGGCATGGCCTGCGTCGGCGGATGCGTTGGAGGCCCAAGCGCATTTAAAAACCAGCTTCAGGCAAAGAAAGACCGTGATACGTTAATTGGCAAAGCGGATGCGCGGACGATTACAGGCAATCTGGATCATTATGAAATGGATCGGTTTTCCATGCATCGCGTGGAGCATTCTACGGAAGCATAGGGCAAACCGCAATAGATTTTTATACGATGATGAATCCTCCGAAAGCGGGAACTGCGCTTTCGGGGGATTTTAGATTTATAGACGCTGGATTTGGACAGATTCGGTTTGTAAGAAAATTGTAAGAAATTCCCTGAATGATTTGTAAGGAATCTATTTTAAGATAGGATTAGGCGAAAAGGAGGACAGGCGATGGCAAACGAATGTATTTTAGTGGCGGACGATGATAGGGAGATTGTAAAGGCGATCGCGATTTTGCTGGAAAAGGAGGGATATAGGATATTAAAAGCATATGACGGAATGGAAGCGTTAGATCTGCTTATGCAAAATTCCACGCATTTAGTCATTATTGACGTAATGATGCCAAAGCTGGACGGGTTATCCGCCGTTATGAGGATTCGCCAGAAGCAAAATATCCCGATTATAGTCTTAAGCGCAAAGAGTGAAGAAACCGACAAAGTATTAGGGCTTTCCATGGGCGCAGACGACTATGTGGCAAAACCTTATAATCCCGCAGAGCTTGCGGCAAGGGTGAAAAGCCATTTACGCAGATATACCAGCCTTGGGGATATTCATGCAACGGCAAATAACCGCATTTCAAACGGGCGGCTTTGTTACCATACGGACGAGCGGATGCTCTATGCAGACGGGGAACCGGTTCGTTTAACTGCAACGGAAACGAAAATCGTAGAGCTTCTGATTCGGAATGCGGGACGCATTTTTCCAGCAGAGGAGATTTATGAACGTGTCTGGGACGAGCAGAAAGTGGTTTCAGAAAATACTGTCATGGTGCATATCCGCCGCATTCGTGAAAAAATCGAGCTGAATCCAAAAGAGCCGGAATACTTAAAGGTGGTGTGGGGAATTGGCTACAAAATGGAAAAAATTAAATAAAATAAGAATACTTGCATATGCGTTAGGCGTGAGCATGGCAATTTCCGGCGTAATAAAACTTCTAGGCGCCGGGGCGCCGTATGGGACGTGGGATATATCGTTTTTAGAACTGGTAGATGGGGATTTTCAAAATAGCGCTTCTTTTGCCAGATATATTTCTTGCCGTCTGGAAGATTTTTTGTACATGGCTTGTGGAGATTATGTCGGCGGGTACGGGAATTTTGTATATCAGGATACGGTATATTCGGGCTATCAGGAAACGGGGATGTTAGAATATTTTGCCGAGGCCGAAGAAAACGAGGCAGTTTATGAAGGGGGCATATCCGACCGTCAAACGCAGAATGTGGAGGAGAACGGGCTGTCTAAGACAGAGAAAGAGAAGATCGCAAAAAATTACCATAACAACATAAAAGACGACAAAAACCTTTTGTACTGCATTTCTTATCAGGGAAAAGAGCTTTATTCGAATATGGATGAAAATGAGTGGGAGGGAGGGTTAGACAAACTTCCTTCGGGCTATAATTTTGCGCTTCAGTTTGACGGCGAAAAAGCGAAAGTTTTAAAAGGCGGGAGAGAGGTGGATATTTACGGAGATGGCATTTACCATGAAGAAAACGACTGGAAAATTCCGGGCTATACGAATCTTCCTGTAAAAGAAAAATGGAAAGAGGCAGAGATAATCCTGTTTGCGGCAAAAGAACCGCTTTTATATACAGCAAACATTTATTGGGAAGACGGCTGGGCGTCCAACAATGAAACGTATGCGTTGTTCCAAGAATTTTTAAGCGCAAGGAAACAGTTTATGGAAGGCATTGCGTATAGCGTTGCAGGAATGGTTTTGCTTTTCTTTTATTTGATTAAGAAAAAAGAAAAACGGGAAGCCGGAAAGTTTATTGCAAACTATACAAGACGCATTTGGTTTGAGTGGAAAGCGCTTCTTTTTCTATTTGTGACAGTTGGCTGTTGTGTAATTTGTTTTGGGCGGAATGAGGAACTTGGGTTTTATGCGCAAGAAATGGCGGCGGAATTAGAATTGGGCGGCATTTCGTATAAAACATATGTTTTTTCCATGGCAGAATGGCTGTTTTCCAGAATGCAGGGAAATATTGCATTTGCGCTGTCTGTCTTTTGGGCATGGCATATCTTTATTTGTGATTTGCGTTATAATAAAGGCAGTTATAAAAACGGCTGGATAGGAAAAACAGCCGCGCTTTTAGAAGTAAAATCTTTACAGATGCCTTTTGCCAGACGTTTGGTAAAGCGGACATATGTCTGTTTCTATTTGACTTTGGCTTTATGCTTGCTGCTGTTCGCCTTGTTTCTTTGGACTTTGATCTTTGGCTGTCCGATCCAATATGTGGATTCCGGCGGGTGGATCGACACGGCAGGGGGAAACATTTGGATAACATTGCCGCTGTTTGCAGGAACTGCGTTAGCGGTTGCGCTTTTGTTAGCGGAATGCCGGTATTTGAAGAAATGTAAACAGATGGCGGCAGATTTGGATCTTTTGTCAGAACGCATTTCAGGCATCCGTCAGGGATCGTATACGCCTTCGGCATTTGAGGAAGATTCCGATATCCGTAAGATGGCAGAAGACCTTGACGAAATTAGTTTGGGATTGGAAACCGCAGTCGAAGAACGGATTCGAAGTGAGCGCATGAAAGTGGAGTTAATCGCAAATGTGTCCCATGACATTAAAACGCCTTTAACCTCTCTTATCAGTTACATTCAGTTATTGAAGCAGGAGGAGGGGCTTGCAGAACATATTGCGGATTATATCCGTATTTTAGATGAAAAATCAGATCGGCTGAAAAATATGGTTCAGGACGTGTTTACAGTCAGTCAGGCTGCGGGCGGACAACTTGAGGTAAATATGGAGAAATTGGATCTAGGGAAACTTCTGTATCAGACGCTTGCGGATATGGACGAGGTGATCAATAAAAGTCCGGTTACAATAAAAACGGAGATTCCAAATGATCCGGTAATGGTTCAGGCAGATGGACAGCGAATGTACCGCGTGTTCCAAAATATCATCGGAAATGCGGTAAAGTATTCATTGGCCGGATCACGGGTATACTTGACACTGAAAGAAGAAGGGGAATTTGCGGCGGCCTGTGTGAAAAATACGTCCAGCCATGAGCTGTTGCATGGTTTGGATTTTACAGAACGGTTTTTCCGTGGGGATAAAAGCCGCACCGATGGAGGAAGCGGGTTAGGGCTTTCAATAGCGAAAAGTTTTACGGAAGCTTGCGGCGGTGAGTTTTGCCTTGAGACGAATGCGGATTTGTTTGTAGTGACAGTGCGGGTGAGAAAGGGATAAACAGAATGTTTAGGGCTGTTGCAAAATATACGCTGTATACAGGATATGGAATGAAACCGGATAGGCCTTGTCCATAGTTTGTTGATAAGCGGTATTTTGCAGCGGTCTTTTTCTATGGTTACAAGTTTTAAAATACAGGAGGTAAAATGTAATGTTCTTTCCAGCGGCAATCGAAGGTTTCGCATCAGCGCTTTTGGCCAGTCATGTTTGGTGAAATGGAAGGATTGTTGTTATCCGCATGAGATTTATTTGCAAAATGAAGGCGTAAATGGTATTATTTTGTGTAATAAGAGGATCAAATGCCAGTTGGCTTTCAGGTGATGTTGTTTTATGCCGTCATCTGCGGCAGGAAGGTTGACAGAACGGGAGGGGTTTTGTATGGAACACATTCAGGCTTGCCGTATGCTTTGGCAGGAGCGGGAGAACGGCGGGGCGTGTCTGTATCGTTTGTATGGAGCTTCTCCGCAGATATGCCTGCCGTCACAGATTGCGGGGCGTCCCCTAGTGGAAGTCGCTCCGTATTGTTTTGCAAAAAATCCGCATATGCCACCGCCCCCTAAAATTAAAGAGACGATCGTGGGGGAAAAACAGGAAGTTTTCTTTTTAAAGGAATTATGCGGGACGGCAGTGGAGGAAGTGATTTTTCCGGATTCAGTGAAAAAAATAGGCGGTTACGCATTCTATAATTGTAAAAACTTGCGAAAAATACAGATGGGTCTGGCTTTGCGGGAAATTGGAAGCGATGCGTTTATGAATACGATTTCGTTTCATTCGTTGGAGCTTCGCTGTGGGGCTTTTGAGGAAAGCGGGATACGGCAGATTTTAAGCCGGATTTCTTCGGATATAAGCGTGAAGTTTCTTACGCAAGACAAGACGCAGGCTCTTTTGTTTTATCCTGAATATTATGAAACGTATGATGAGATAGCTCCGGCGCATTTGTTTGGCAGGCAGATCCGCGGGGAAGGCTTTCGGGCGAGACAGCGCATCAAGGACGGCTGTGTGGATTTTGACGGATACGACGCCATATTTCCTCAGGCCTGCGTGGAGGAGACAGAACGCGTTTTAGGGCAGATGGCGCTTGGGCGGCTGAGGTATCCGTGTGGATTACAGGAGAAATGCAAAAACAGGTATCGGGAATATGTCAAAGAGCATATAGGAGGAATTGCGGCGCGTCTGGTTAGGGAAAAATCTTTGGATACGATACAATTTCTATTGGAAGAAGAATTGCTTTCTTTGGCGGCGTTATCGGAATGCGCGCTTCTTGCCGCAGAAACAGGCTGGACGCAGGGCGCGGCATATATTTTGCAAATGGCGGCAAGGAAACGGGAGACAAAGAAAAACAGGTACGAATTTGACTTAGATTAGGCAGGCGGCATTTGATGTTTGGGCAAATTCCATGGAATGAGTTTTGTACACGCAGTTGGGAGGCAGAGTGATGGCGCATAAACAGACGCAGACAGAATGGGAAGAAGAAATGTCAAAAAAAATCCTGACATTTGTACGGCATGAGCTTTATCTGGATTTACGTTTTATGGAGCCGGCATTGTCGGCGTTTGCATACCGCAGGGCAGACGGGCTTTTGACCCTTGCGTCAAATGGCGTATGCCTGTTTTTTTCTGAGGAGCCGACGCTTCGGATTTTTGAGAAAAACAGCAGATTTTTAAACCGCGTGTATTTGCACAGCGCGCTTCACTGCCTGTTCCGCCATCTTTGGCAGACAGGCGGCCGCAACTTAAGCCTGTTTTATCTTGCGTGTGACATTGCGGTGGAATTTACGATTGATTCATTGGAAAAAGAAAGCGTGAAACGCGCGTTAAGCTGGCTTAGGCTTGATGTTTACAACAGTTTAAAATCCCAAAATACAGCAGTTTCCGCCGCCACTGTATACCGTTTTCTTCAAACCTGCAGCCAAGAAAAAATAGAAGCGTTAAAAAAGGAATTTTATACGGACGATCACAGGTTTTGGCCAAAAGAAAACGAAATGCAGACGCCATGTGTGATAGAAGCAAGGAAAAATTGGGATAAAATCGCGCGTCAGACGTCTTTGGAGAAAAAACGGAAAGGAGAGGACGCCGGCGATGGAGAAAAAGTATTTTCTGCGCAGATACGGGCAGGCGCCCAGAGGAGAAGTTATCGCAAGTTTCTCCGGAAATTTGCCGTTCTTTTGGAGGAAACGCAGTTGGACTTAGATGAATTTGATTTGGGCAGCTATTCTTACGGACTTCGTTTATATGGGAACCTTCCGTTCGTGGAGCCGTTAGAGACAAAAGAGACGCATAAGATTCGGGAATTTGTCGTTGTGATTGATACAAGCGATTCGACAAGCGGAGCGTTAGTGGAAGGGTTTTTGAAAGAAACGTATTCCATATTGACAGAGAGCCATAGTTTTTCTGGCCGTTTTACGATACGGATTCTGCAATGTGACGATAAAGTCAGGACGGACGATACGGTCCATAACCAAAAAGAACTGGCGCAGTGGATGGAAACAATGCAGATTACAGGCGGCGGCGGAACAAATTTTTGTCCGGCGTTTGCATATATCAATGAGCTGGCGGCCAAAGGAGCAGGCAGGCTGCCGGACGGGTTATTGTATTTTACGGACGGAAAGGGAATTTATCCGAAAACGAAACCAAAATACCGGACGGCGTTTTTGTATTTAGACGAGTATGACGACGCGGCGGCGCCGCCATGGGCAATGCGTCTGAAATTAAATATGGAGGAATTTCTGAATGAACATTAAAGAGGCAAAAGAAGAATTGAAACATACAGCAGACGCTTATTTAGCAAAAGATGAGCTGGGGGAATACCGGATTCCCCGTATCCGTCAGCGTCCCGTTTTTTTAATCGGCCCGCCGGGGATTGGGAAAACGCAGATTATGGAACAGGTGGCAAAAGAATGCAGAATTGGGCTTGTTTCCTATACGATTACGCATCATACGCGGCAGAGCGCCGTCGGGCTTCCGTATATCCGTGAAAAGACCTTTCAGGGGAAGGATTTTTCTGTTACGGAATATACGATGAGCGAAATTCTTGCAAGCATTTATCAGTATATGGAAGACACAGGGCTAAAGGAAGGGATTTTATTTATTGATGAAATCAACTGCGTTTCGGAAACGCTTGCGCCGACCATGCTTCAGTTTTTGCAGCGCAAAACATTTGGGAACCAAGCGGTTCCGGAAGGGTGGCTGATTATAGCGGCGGGCAATCCGCCGGAGTATAATAAATCGGTGCGTGAATTTGATATGGCGACATTAGATCGCGCGCGCTGCATTACGGTGGAAGCGGATTACCGCGTTTGGAAAGAATATGCGAAAAGCAGGAAGATACATGGCGCGCTGATGAGTTATTTAGAAATCCGGCAGAATAATTTTTACCGTGTGGAAGCGGACGTGGACGGGATACAATATGTGACGGCAAGGGGGTGGGAGGATTTTTCCCATCTTTTATATGCGTATGAAGAAAAACAATTACCGGTATCAGATGAAGTTGTCTATGAATATCTGCATCACAGAGAGGTGGCGGAGGACGTTGCGGCTTATCTGGATTTGTACCGGAAATATCAAGACGATTATGGAATTGGGGAAATCCTTAGAGGGAAAGTCAAACCTTCTGTGTTTGTAAGGATTAAAGGCGCGGCGTTTGACGAGCGCCTAAGTGTGGTAAATCTGCTTTTGGACGGTCTGGCGGCATATTTTCGGTCTGTTTTTTTGGAGCGGCGTCTGACCGACGGCTTTTTTGATTTTTTAAAGTCTTACCGTGTGGGTATGCAGCAGGGTGGCGAGCCGCTTTTGGAATATGAATCCCGTCTTTGCAAAATAGAGGAGACATTTCAGAAAGAAGATCGGGAGGGATTTTTGGACAGGGAAGGGCGGTTCCTGAAAAAACGTTTGATTTCCCTGTTAAAAAAAGGAAAACCAACGCAGGAAAATCTGTCTGAAAAAGAGGCGTTTGACTTTGCAAGAAACTGTTTTGAAGGGCAGAAAGGGAAACTGATACAGGCAGAAACGCAAGCGGCGCAGGCGTTAGAGTATGCGTTTGATTTTATGGAAGAAGCGTTTGGACAGGGGGAAGAACTGGTGGTGTTTGTTACGGAGCTTTCAGTCAGCAGGGAAGCGGCGGCGTTTTTGTCTGAGAATGTTTGTGAGCGGTATCTGGTGTATAACAGGCAGCTTTTAATTGGGAGCAGAAAACAGGAGCTGTTGTCAGAAATCCGCAGAGAGTGAGAAATATGGTTATTTAATGGAATTGTTTTATGAATAGAAAGGAAATGGAAGTTATGAAAAGAGCAGAAGATTTAAGGGAACTTTTGGGAAGGATAGACCGCAGGGGGTATCCGGCTTATAAGGATACGGCGGGCAGGTATCAGTTTCAGAAGTATACGCTGTCGATTGATCATGTTCAGGGAGATCCGTTTGCCGCGCCTTCAAAGGTAAGTGTGGCTGTCAGCGGCGATAAGTCGGGATTTTCAGAAGAATGCTATTGCAATGCGTGGAGGAAGGCGGCCATTCAAGATATGCTGATTAGGCGTTTTTATGAAAAGGCGGGTTCCTTTTCTTTTCAGGCGAAGGGGTCGGGAAAAAGCGGAATGATTGCTGTCAGCCGTCCGTCCCAGAAAGTTTTGGAACGGAGCGCCTGCCAGATAAACGGTAAAAATGGGGAGATTGTGTTCCGGCTGGAAATTGGTTTTCCGGCAAATGGAAGGACGGTTAATTCAAGGGAGCTGGAAAAGATATTATTCCGGTTTTTGCCGGAATGTGTGGAAGGGGCTTTGTTTGCCAAGGCGTATCAGAAAAAACAGGTGGATAGCGTGATTGCCTTGGCAGATGACCAGCAGTTTATCCGTGAGGAGTTGAAGAAACGGAATTTAGCGGCGTTTGTAGCAAATGGCGCAATACTGCCGCGGGCGTCGGGAGTGTCGGATAAGCCGATGAAAGGGGCGGTGAAGTTTATGGCTCCGCCGACGATGGAAGTTTCTATGAAGCTTCCGCATAAAGGGGAAATTTTAGGCATGGGGATTCGTCAGGGCATTACGCTTGTCGTCGGGGGCGGATATCATGGAAAATCTACGTTATTAAAAGCCTTAGAAGCCGGCGTGTATAATCATATTTCCGGAGATGGGCGAGAATATGTGGTGACAAATGACACGGCGGTGAAAATCCGGGCAGAGGACGGGCGAAGCGTGAAAAAGACGGATATTTCAATGTTTATCGGGACATTGCCGAATGGAAAGGATACGAAAGCGTTTTCGACGGAGGATGCGAGCGGGAGCACGTCTCAGGCGGCGAATATGGTGGAAGCGATGGAAGCGGGCGCGGAGGTGTTTTTAATTGATGAGGACACGTCGGCTACGAATTTTATGATCCGTGACGACTTAATGCAACGGGTGGTGCATCGGGATTCTGAGCCGATTACGCCGTTTATTGACCGCGTAAAGGAGCTGTATGGGCAATTTGGGATTTCAACGATTTTAGTGGCGGGAAGTTGTGGATCTTACTTCCATAAGGCAGATACAGTCATTCAGATGAACCAGTATGCTCCAGTAGACGTGACGGATTTTGCAAAACAGGAAGCGGCGCAATTTCCGCTTGGAAACGTCCCGCTTCAGGCGGCTGTAAAACCGGACTTTCAGCGGATGCTTTTTTCCCAGAAAAACGGGGGAAAGGACCGTGACAGAATGAAAGTGAAAACAATGGGGACGGACGCCGTTTCGATTGATCGGGAGACGATTGACTTGCGTTATGTTGAGCAGATAGCAGATACGGAACAGGTGGTTATGCTTGGGGCGATTGTGAAATTTATACTGTTAAATCCGGCGCTTGCCAAGAAGACGCTTGTGGAGCTGGTGGATTATATCAGTGAGACGCTTGAGAAAAAAGGCATGGAAGGGATTTATGGAGGAAGGTATCTTCCGACGGGGCTTGCGCTTCCAAGAAGGCAGGAAATTTTTGCCTGCTTAAACCGGTATCGGAAATAAGAAAAAGGAAGAAAATTTTCATCTTGCATTTATTCATTAATTCTCCATAACTTCTTGAGAAATTCTTAATTTCGCAAGTTTTTACGTATTTTAGAAAAAAATTATTTGAAAAATGGAAGCATTTGTATATAATAAGAATATATATGCAAAAATAAGATTAAACTCACAGTATGTGTTCAGAATAAATTGCAGAAGGATGAAAGGGGAACATTTTAATGGTTTCAACAGATATAGGGATTGATTTAGGTACAGCAAGTATTTTGGTATATATTAAAGGCAAAGGGGTTGTGTTAAAAGAACCATCGGTAGTTGCGTTTGACAGAGATACAAATAAAATTAAAGCGATTGGCGAAGAAGCGCGCCTGATGTTAGGCAGGACGCCGGGGAATATTGTGGCGGTACGGCCATTGCGGCAGGGCGTTATTTCAGATTATACCGTTACGGAAAAAATGATAAAATACTTTATTCAAAAAGCAATCGGCAAAAAGAACTTCAGGAAGCCCAGAATTAGCGTCTGCGTGCCAAGCGGCGTGACGGAAGTGGAGAAAAAGGCGGTGGAAGATGCGACGTACAATGCAGGCGCAAGGGAAGTTATGATTATCGAGGAGCCGATTGCGGCGGCGATTGGAGCAGGCATTGACATAGCGAGGCCTTGTGGGAATATGATTGTGGACATTGGGGGCGGCACGGCGGATATTGCCGTTATTTCGCTTGGAGGCTCTGTTGTCAGCACGTCAATTAAAATTGCAGGAGATGATTTTGACGAAGCGATTGTGCGTTATATGAGGAAAAAACATAACCTTTTAATTGGGGAAAGAACCGCGGAAGACATTAAAATAAAAATTGGCTCCTGTTTTCCAAACGGGCACAATGAAACAATGGACGTGCGTGGGCGGAATCTTGTGACAGGGCTTCCAAAGACGGTTTCCGTGTCATCAGAGGAGACGGAGGATGCGCTGCGCGAGCCTACTTTGCAGATTGTGGAAGCGGTTCACAGCGTATTGGAAAAAACCCCGCCGGAATTAGCGGCGGACGTTGCAGACCGTGGAATTGTACTGACCGGAGGCGGAGCCTTGCTTAGAGGCTTAGAAGAACTGTTAGAGGACAGGACGGGCATTAGCACCATTACCGCAGAACAGCCGATGACCTGCGTGGCAATCGGCACGGGCAAATTTGTAGAATTTTTGGCTGGAAAAAGAGATGATGACTAAACTATCGGTAAAAGATTGCCGATAATATACTATAAACTATTTTTGGGCATTCAAGGATGAAACACAGTTCAGGGATGAAGCAGACAGGAAGGAGAACTGTAAATGGTTAAAGGGTTATATACCGCTTATACCGGAATGGTAGAGGAACAGCGCCGCATGGACGTGATGACGAACAATCTTGCCAATGCCAGCACGACCGGATATAAGAAAGAAGGCACAGTGAATCAGTCGTTTGACGACCAGCTTGCCGTTAAGATTAAAGACACTTCGGAAATTATGTACGCAAAGCGGCTTGGCGACGTGAATTTAGGCGTAAAAGTCGGCGAGACGTACCGGGATTACACACAGGGTTCTTTTTATGTGACGGATAACACATATGACGTTGCATTGGACGGCAATGGTTTTTTTGCAGTGGAATTTCGGAGCAAGAATGGACAGACTTCCGTCAAATATACCAGAGACGGCAATTTTACCGTTGACAGGAATGGTTATCTGATGACGAAAGACGGAGATTATGTCTTAAACGCAAATGGGGCGAGAAACGGAGCTGGCGGACAGGCGAATTACGTCAGGGTGGACCCGAATCAGGACGTCAGGATTGAAGCGGACGGGACGATCTTTCAGGATAACGTCCAAGTTGGGCAGATAGGCGTTGTGGATTTTGCCGATTACAATTATCTGGAAAAATATGGTGAGAATTTATACGATATGGTTCAGGGAGGGCAGCGGATTGATTCCAATGCAAGAGTGGAACAGGGATGCCTTGAGATGTCAAATGTCAACATTGTTTCTGAGATGGTAAGCATGATTACAATCACAAGGGCATATGAAGCGAACCAGAAAATTATAACGACGATTGACGGCTCTTTGGATAAAGCGGTAAACACAGTAGGACAGGTATAGGAGGTTAATCCATTATGATGAGATCACTCTGGTCTGCGGCATCAGGTATGATTGCGCAGCAGACAAATGTAGATACGATTTCCCACAATCTTGCAAATGTAAATACGACTGGATATAAATCACAGCGGACAGAGTTTAAGTCTTTGCTCTACCAGAATCTCCAGACGAGGACGACGACGGCAAACGGAGAGAATAAACCGATTCCGGCGCAGGTGGGTTTGGGGACGCGTGTGGCGTCGACAAGCACATTTTATACACAGGGCGCAATGCAGGCAAGTGAAAACGATACGGATTTTGCCATTGAAGGCGATGGGTTCTTTTCCGTCCGTGGAGATGATGGCAATGTATACTATACGCGAAACGGCTGTTTCTTCTGGGCGATTGGCCCGACAGGGACGACCTTATGCAATACGGACGGCTATCCGGTTTTAGACTCCACAGGGAATCCTATCGTAGTCCCGAATGGCGTGACAAGCGCGAATATGCGGATTACGAGTGACGGCGTTGTAGGTTATGTGGGAGCGGACGGTACATATACGGCAATGAATCAGACGATTGGGCTATATCAGTTTACGAATCCGGCAGGGCTTCAGAAACTCTCAAGAAGCCTTTTGGCTGAGACGGCGGCTTCCGGTGAGGCGATGAATGAATTGACGACAAACGGCCTGACGAGAAGCAATGTGCGCCAGAATTATCTGGAAGGCTCCAATGTTCAGGTTGCAGATGAGATGGTAAATCTGATTATTGCCCAAAGGGCATATGAATTAAACTCGAAGGCAATTCAGGCATCGGACGATATGCTTCAGCAGGCAAATAATCTGAGGCGGTAATTTTAGCCGGTGAGTGGTTTTGGACGGGAGGAGACAGATGAGTATTGGAATAGACGGCATAGCGGGGCTTGTGGATCAGACGGGCAAGTCGGCGGCTGACAGCAGAAGCAATGCGTTACAAAATAAACTTGGAGGAGATCTCACTTCGGCCTCCGATGAAAAATTAAAGGAAGTCTGCAAGGAATTTGAAGCTTATTTTGTGGAACAGGTGATGAAAGAAGTGGAAAAGACCATTCCAAAAAATGAAGAAGATGAGGATGCTTCCATGTCACAGTTACGGGATTTCTACAAGGAAGAAATGATTCAGACTCTTGCGGAAAATATTTGTGAACAGCAGAATTTAGGTTTGGCGCAGCAGATGTATGAACAAATGAAACGGAATTATTCATAGGAACGGAAAATATTGGATGTGAATGCATCCAATATTTTTATTCTATCGGACGTTTTTGGAGGAAAAGAAATTGGAGACAGTCAAAGGCTGCATAAGCCATATTATTTTTCGGAATCCCGAAAATGGATATACGGTTTTTGAGATGGAATGCGAGGGAAAAGAAATTACTTGCGTCGGTTCTTTTGCGGTAATCAGCGAAGGGGAATATATCAAGGCGTCCGGTGAATATACAAAGCATCCGACTTACGGCAAACAGTTTTCTATCCGCCAGATGGAAGAATGTGAGCCGGAAGATGAAGCTTCTATGGAACGGTATCTTGGTTCGGGCGCGATAAAAGGAATCGGGCTTGCATTGGCGGCGAGGATTGTCAAACGTTTTGGGAAGGACACATTTCGGATTATTGAAGAAGAACCGGAGCGCCTTGCAGAAATAAAAGGCATCAGCATGACGAAAGCAATGGAGATTTCCAGTCAGACAGCGGAAAAAAGAGATATGCGCCACGCGATGATTTTTCTTCAAAAATATGGGATTTCTTTGAATCTGGCGATGAAGATTTATCGGAACTACGGGCAGGAAGTCTATCGGATTATTAAGGAAAATCCCTATCAGTTAGCGGAAGATTTACAGGGCGTGGGGTTTAAAATTGCAGATGAGATTGCGGCAAAAGCGGGAATCCGCCCGGATTCGGATTTTCGGATTCGAAGCGGGATTTTGTACAGCCTGCTTTTGGCGGCGGCCGAGGGGCATACGTATTTGCCGAAAGATGAGCTGACTGCGCAGACGGCGAAGCTGCTTCAAATTGAAACTTCATTAATAGACAAGCATTATATGGATTTGGCAGTTGAAAAAAAAATTATGACGAAAGGAACCCGTATTTATGGCGCTTCTTATTACTATATGGAAGCTTCCTCAGCGGCTATGCTTTTGGAATTAAATATCAAATATGAAGTTTCAGAAGAAGCGTTTAAGGAGCGGATCGAAAGGATTGAAGAACGAAGCGGAATGGAACCGGATAAGATGCAGATTCTTGCGGTAAAAGAAGCGATAAAAAATGGTTTGTTAATTCTTACCGGAGGCCCGGGAACCGGAAAAACGACGACAATCAATGCCATTATCCATTATTTTGAATTGGAAGGCATGGATATATTTTTAGGCGCGCCAACCGGACGGGCGGCAAAACGAATGAGTGAGGCGACGGGGTATGAAGCGAGAACGATTCACCGTATGTTAGAACTTACGGGAAACGTAAACGGTGTGGGCGGGTTTGCCAGAAATGAAGAATCTCCTCTGGAAACTGACGTTGTGATTATTGATGAAATGTCTATGGTGGACATTCATCTTATGCACTCCCTGTTAAAAGCGCTTGCTTGCGGGACAAGGCTGATATTAGTCGGCGACGTCAGCCAGCTTCCAAGCGTAGGGCCGGGAAGCGTGCTGAAAGACTTAATTGAGTCCAATGCGTTTCCAGTTGTAAAGCTTGAGAAGATTTTCAGGCAGGCGGCGAAAAGCGATATTATTTTAAATGCGCATAAAATCAATGCGGGGGAACATGTGGAACTGGACAATAAGAGCATGGATTTTTTCTTTTTAAAACGCTATGCCGCTGATCCGATTGTCAATGTCGTGTTACAGCTTGTCGCGCAGAAACTTCCGAAATATGTAAATGCCTCCCCTTATGATATTCAAGTCCTTACGCCGATGAAGAAAGGCCTTTTGGGTTCCATGCGGCTCAATGGGATTTTACAGCAGTGGTTAAACCCGAAAGCGGAACAGAAAAAAGAAAAAGAGCATGGCAGCCGTATCTTTAGGGAAGGCGATAAGGTGATGCAGATAAAGAATAACTATCAGTTGGAATGGGAAATCCGCAGTAAATATGGGATCGTTGTGGAACGGGGGCTTGGCGTTTTTAATGGAGATATGGGAATCATTAGGGAAATCAATGAGTTTGCGGAAACGATGTCTGTAGAATTTGAAGAAGCGAAAATGGTGGAATATTCATTTAAAAATTTAGAAGAATTAGAGCTTGCCTATGCCATTACGATTCATAAGTCTCAAGGTTCTGAATATCCGGCAGTTGTGATTCCGCTGTTGGGCGGGCCGAAAATGCTGATGAACCGCAATCTTATTTATACGGCTGTGACGAGAGCGAAAAAGTGCGTGACGCTTGTCGGGGACGAAAGGACATTTCTGGAAATGATACAAAACACGCAGCAGCAAAAACGTTACTGCGGCCTTGCCGATGAAATTAGAAAAGGAACGATGGAATGGGTTTAAAAAAGTATTTAAAAGCATGGAGGCGGTTTTTCCATTGGATAGACGGGAAATGTCTGGACTTACTCTATCCGCCCCGCTGTCCGGTATGCGATAAAGTGACTTTGCCAAAAGACGGCGTCTGCCGGCTATGCAGAAAAAAGATTACTGTCGTGAAAGAACCTTCTTGCATGAAATGCGGAAAACCCATTTCAAACGCAAGGAGGGAATTTTGTTCGGACTGTAAACGTCACGCGCATAGGTTTACACAGGGAAAAGCGCTATGGGTGTATGAAGCGGAAGTAAAGAAATCCATTTACCGTTTTAAATATCAAAATAAGCGTGAGTATGGAAGCGTTTATGCGGCAGAAATGGCAAAGGCATATGGAAGCTGGGTAAAGCAAAAACGGATACAGGCGGTTCTTCCAATTCCACTCTATTCTAAAAAGAAACGAAAGCGTGGGTATAACCAGTCGGAAATTTTAGCGAAAGAGCTTGGACGCCTGTTAAAGCTTCCGGTTTGTACGGATGCATTGATCCGGACGCAGGAAACTTTGCCCCAGAAAACGCTCAATTATGCAGAGAGGAAGCAGAATGTGAGGAATGCGTTTGCATCTGCCAAAAAGACAGGCTTTCAGAGGATTTTGCTTGTAGACGATATTTATACAACTGGGAGTACGTTAGATGCCGCCGCAGACGTACTTTTGCAGGCAGGCGTGTCAGAGGTTTTTGCCTGCTGTATTAGCATAGGGCAGGATAGAGGTTAGGTAATTGGCAAAAATTCCATAACCGATTTATAAAATAATTTGAAAAAGTCTTTAAAAACAGAAAGAAATATTGTACAATAAAATATATCTCATCATTTATGATTTCTATGCAATGTGTATAGGCTGTTTGGATAAAGTAACCCAAAAGAGCATTCAAAATCGGCATACGGCATTGTTTAGGAGGACCGCAGATACGGCGGGCTGTCATAAGGGAAGATGACTAGGAGGAATGTGCAATGGATGTGAAAAGCTGTAGAACTTGCGGCAGGCTGTTCAATTATTTGTCTGGCCAGCCGATTTGCCCGGCGTGTAAAAAGAAGCTGGAGAACAAATTTATTGAGGTAAGGGACTATATCAGGGAGAATGATTCAGCCACTATGCAGCAGATTGCAGATGACAATGAAGTGTCTGTAAAACAGCTTAAGCAGTGGGTGCGTGAAGAACGCTTGACCTTTACGGAAAAATCTCCTGTGGGCATTGAATGTGAGTCTTGCGGCGCAATGATAAGGACAGGACGTTTCTGTGAGAAATGCAAGAACAATATGGCCACGAATTTAAAAGAGATGTATGCAATGCCGGTTGTGGAGCATGATACAAGCTCAAAGAAAAGAGACAAAGACCGTATGCGTTTTCTGGATAAGGCTTAATGTACATAAGAAAATATGACTGGTTTGTAATTATGTTTTATGACAGAAAGAAGGTTTGGAATGGACAGACGGCATACCCCAAGGGCAGGGGAGAAGTATCTCGATTTTAAAAACAAACCCTATCAGGTGCTTTGTATGGCGACGAATGCGGATACAAGGGAGCAAATGGTGGTGTATCAGGCGTTGTATGGAGATTTTGCGTGTTATGCGCGCCCTCTTTCAAAGTTTATGGAAAGGGCGGAGCGTGGAGAGCGTCCGGATGCGTCACGGGAGTATTGTTTTGAATTGGTGGACAGGATACCGGATTCTTATTCAAAAGACTGGGAATCCGATGACGCGAATGCAAAAGAAGAACAGGCGAATCCGGTATTATTGGAGTTTTTAGATGCGGATACGTTAGAGCGGAAGTATCAGATATTAAAATCTCTGAGGAATACAATTACGAACAGGCTGGTAGATGATTTTGCAGTCGCTCTGGATCTTGTGATACCGGAAGGAGAGGTTGACGTCCGTTATCAACAGCTTTTAAGCAGTGTGCGTACAATGCAGCAGTATGAAAGCAACAGGTTTCCAAGGTAAAAAATCAGGTGGATATTAAACGTCCACCTGATTTTTTTGGCTTAATGCGCTGTTATGGTATTTATTGGAAAACGTCACATCTTCCCCAAACCAATCCGGCGGGGTAAATTGTTTTGCTTCTTTTGTTGTGGGAAACTCCACTTCCGCAAGTATAAGAGGGGAAAGAGAGCCTGTAAAGACATCTAATTCTATCGTATAGCGTTCCTGATATGGGATCAGGTAGCGAATCTTAGTAATCAGCCTGCCGTCTGTTTTTTGGCGCAGATGGCAATATGCGTCTTTGGTTAAAGGCAGGTTATATTCTTCCCGAACCATAAGCCCAGAGCCTTTGTACGTTAAGTAATAAGAATCATTGGACTTGCGGATGCGCACGACTGGATTGACGCATAAATATCCCTGTTCGATTATTTTATGCGGATAATCCATGTAATTATCCGGAATGCGGGAGACTAGGTATTTTCGTTCAATTTCCATGGCAGCCGCCTTATGAATAGACTAATTTTTGTTTTAGATCGTCGACTGCTTCATCGCCTTTGAAATGTTTGACAATGGCGAGCCCGAATGCAATCGCGGTTCCCATGCCGCGGCTGGTAATGAGATTGCCGTCTGTAACGACAGGATCTTCAGAAATGACAGCTCCGGTCAATTTATCTTCAAATCCGGGATGGCAGGCGGCGCGGCGTTTTTCTAATATTCCGGCGGCGCCAAGCACAGACGGGGCAGCGCAGATCGCGCAAATTAATTTTTCATGGGATGCAAAATTTTTAATCTGCTGGCATACGCCTTCATGTTTGCCCAGATTTAATGTGCCCGGCATTCCGCCCGGTAAAACGATAGCATCGTATTCGTCAAAGTTTACGGAATCAAAAACGGCGTCGGCCAGAAATGTAATTCCATGGGAACCGGTAATGGAAGCAGTTTCGTTTATTGAAACCATAGTGACGTCTAGTCCGGCGCGGCGTAACAAATCGACAACGGTCAGCCCTTCGATTTCTTCACAGCCGTCTGCCATAAAAATAGCTGTTTTACTCATAGAAAACCTCCTGTTTCTTATTCATTTACTAACACAATAGCATAAATTAGAAAAAAAATCCATGGTGGAACTTTCCAAACATAAAATTTGTTTTTGGGATCATACTATTCTCAGGATAAACAAAACAGTGTTTATCCGCAAACAAAAACCGGCGCAGCCGGAGAAAAAACTATGGAGGTGTATACCATGGCAAGTTCAAACAGAACAAATAGAGTTGAGGTACCTGAAGCAAAAGAGGCATTAAACCGTTTCAAACAGGAAGTGGCTTCTGAAATTGGCGTTCCTTTAAAGGAAGGTTACAACGGTGATCTTACTTCTGCGCAGGCAGGCTCCATCGGCGGAGAAATGGTTCGTAAAATGATCCGCAGCCAGGAAGAAAAAATGTCTGCTTCCAAGTAATTCGGCTGAAATGAAAGTTCGGCGAATGCAATGAAAAAGGGCGGAGTACGAAGCGATGGGGTTTCGTATTCCGTCTTTTTGTTTGAGTGTTTGAAGAATACATAACAAAGACGCTCCTGCCAGGATATAGCATGAAGTGAGGCAAGAGGCAGTAGAGTTTTATTGAATTTTTCTTGAAATCTTACAGAAGTGAAATGGAGTTAAAATTGTAGAAATGAAACGGAGATAAAATTAATTTGTAAAAGTCAGGGCGCGTTGGTATAATGGATAAGATAGGATATTTTGGTTGGACGGGGGATGTTATGATTACGAGTATGGCGAATGCGCAGGTGAAACAGCTAGTTGTATTGGGAAAAAAAGGGAAGGAACGCGCTAAACAGGGGCTTTTTGTAGTGGAAGGCAAAAAGATGTTAAAAGAGGCGCCTAAAGAATGGATTAAAAAGATTTATATAGCGGAATCTTTCTCGCCGGAGACAGGTTTCCTTGAACAATTTGTGGGATTTGCGATGGAAACGCTTTCCGATGCGGTATTTCAGGCGGTAAGCGATACGAAAACGCCCCAAGGGATTTTGGGCGTTCTTGAAATGCCAAAATGGGATTTACAGAAAATGTTTTCGGATTCAAACGCCTGTTTCCTTTTGCTGGAGGGGATACAAGATCCGGGAAATTTAGGGACGATGCTTCGAATGGGGGAAGCGGCGGGAGTTACCGCTGTCATTGCAGATAAAACGACGGCAGACGTTTTTCATCCAAAGACGGTCCGTTCCACGATGGGAAGTGTGTACCGGATGCCTTTTTTTGCCGTAGAGGATTTTCATGAGATGCTTTTTAGTTTAAAACGGCAGGGAATTGCGATCTATGCGGCGTGTTTACAAGGTAAGAGAATGTATGATGAGCCGGATTATAAGGGAAATTGCGCGTTTTTAATTGGGAATGAGGGAAACGGGCTAAAAGGAGATACATTGGCGTTAGCGGACGAGTGGATTCGCATTCCAATGGAGGGAAGCGCGGAATCATTGAATGCGGCCGTTGCCGCGGCGGTTTTGGCATATGAAGCGAACAGGCAAAGAAGGAGAGAAAAAAATGTTTCGGTTATGGGCAAAAGAGATTAAGGGCAATCGTCTGGTAAGGGATATGACAGTGGAAAACGATTCCTGCGATACGCGGACGCATAAAGTGTTTGGGGCGTTAGAAGAAGTGTGCGGCGCCTTTGATTTAGGAAAGCCGATTTGGCTCAATGTCAATGTCAATGATTTTAAGCGCCATGCGAAAACGAGGTTTACGCAGGATTGTTTTATTGAGGAGATTGCGTTTGATTATTTAGAAATTCAGGTAATCGAGGAGGATTAGAGGCGGCGGCAACTATTAAGAATTTGTGAAATTCTTCCAAATAGTGACAATTTGCGTTTGGATTGCGCTATAATATAGAAATCAGGACGAATTTGAAATATAGATTTGGGAGGTTTTAAGAAATGAATCAACAGGCCCAAACATTTGGGATTGGAGAAGATGTAGATAGTTGGAAAACCGTTATGCTGATTTATAACAGCGCATTAAAAGAAGTCGGGACGAAATTGGAAATTTTAAACGATGAGTTTCAGCATGTGCATCAGTATAATCCGATTGAATATATTAAATCCAGAATTAAATCGCCAGAGAGCATCGTCAAGAAATTAAAGCGTCATGGATGTGAAAGCACCATATCTAATATGACGGAATATATCAATGACATAGCGGGCATCCGCATTGTCTGCTCGTTTATTTCCGATATTTACCGTATGGCGGAGATGATTGGCAGGCAGAATGATTTAACGGTTGTTTCCGTCAAAGATTATATTAAGCATCCAAAGAGGAGCGGTTATAAGAGTTACCATATGTTGGTGACAATCCCTATTTTTTTATCGGATCGGGTAATAGACACGAAAGTCGAGATACAGATTCGGACGATAGCGATGGATTTTTGGGCGAGTTTAGAACATAAGATTTATTATAAATTTGAGGGGAATGCGCCAGAGTATATCAGTCAGGAACTAAGGGAATGTTCCGGCATGATTTCTATGCTGGATGCAAAGATGTTAAGCTTAAATGAAGCCGTTGGCAAGACGAAAGATGAGAAAAAATAAAACAGCGGCAGAACCTGCCGCTGTTTTTGAATGCTTATTAAACTGTGTCTTTTTCCACTGTTTCCGTGTCGGTTTTTTCTGTTCCGTTTTTCCATTCGTCGAACTTTTTCATAACTGCATCGTAAGTTCTCTGGGAAATGTCTGGAAGTTTTTTGCCCCAGCTTCCAGTTGCCTGTTCGAAGCCTTTTTTGAACGCTTCAATCATCTTGTCTGCTTTAGCGGAATCGCCGCCGCTTAAAGCTTTAGCAAAATCCACGATACGGTCAGAAGTCTGTTCTACGCCCCAATAGCCGTCGTCTGCAATATCTTTCTGCGCCTGAGCTTTTACATCGGCAGAAACGGTAAAGTTGCCGCCTGCCAAAAACTTCCACATGCTGTCAGCTTTGCCGATGGCTGCGCCCTGCTTGGACATCATCTGTTCTACGATGCTCTTCATCTGGGAAATTCTCTTGTCAGAATCTTCTTTTAATTTCTGGATTAAAGCAGAATTTTTCTTGACATATTCCGTGTTTTTGGTGGAAGATCCTTTCTCGTAGACAACGCCTTCTGTTTTTGATGCGCTTTCTACCGCCTCTTTGGATGCTTCTTTTTCAGGAGCTTTGGCAGCAGTGTCTGTTTTAGACGCCGGATAATACGAAGAATTATTAATTGCGCTAATGCTACTCATAATACTTACCCTCCTTGGCATAATAGATTATATCCATATTTCTTGGTATCATTTTTTATATCGGCAAACTGGAAGAATAAGTAAAGTGGAATTGACCTTTTTTTTCAGAAATGGTAAAATTTTTTCATACAAAACATCGCGGCTTCAAAATAAATAATATGGAGGGAAAGCGAATGGAAAAGATAACGTTGAAAGCTCTGGCTAAGATTAATTTAGGGCTCGATGTGATCCGTAAAAGAGAGGACGGATACCATGAAGTCAGAATGATTATGCAGACAATTCATTTGTTTGATCAGCTTACGATTGCAAGAACGAAAGAACCGGGAATTAAAATTACGGCGAATTTAGATTTTCTGCCGACAGATGGGAGCAACCTAATTTATAAGGCGGCGAAACTTTTACAGGATTCCTGCGGGATAGAGGAAGGCGTCCGTGTGGATTTGCGGAAGTATATTCCAATCGCAGCCGGAATGGCTGGCGGGAGTACGGATGCGGCGGCTGTATTATATGGAATGAATGAATTGTTCCATTTGGGCATGAAACGCAGCCGGCTGATGGAGCTTGGCGTAAAGATAGGCGCAGACGTTCCATACTGTCTGATGCGGGGGACGGCATTAGCGGAAGGAATCGGGGAAAAATTAAAAAGCCTGCCGCCCATGCCAAAATGTCCGGTGCTGATAGCGAAACCTCCGGTCGGCGTTTCGACGAAGTTTGTCTATGAAAATTTGAAATTAGATGAACATACAAGGCACCCGAATATCCGCGCTCAGATAGCCGCAATTAAAAAACAAGATTTAAGGAAAACTGCAGAATATATGGGCAATGTGTTAGAGACCGTGACGATTCCAAAATATCCAGTGATTGCCGAGATTAAGCGCGCTATGATGGAAAACGGGGCGTTAGCTTCGATGATGAGCGGCAGCGGACCGACAGTTTTTGGGCTGTTTGAGCAAGAGGAGCAAGCCCGTATGGCATATGAGCAGATGCGTAAATCACAGCTTACGCGCCAGTTGTATTTGACAAGTATTTATAATAACAGAAGACGGTAAATTTAAGAAGCGACATGGAGGAGTTATGGAAAATTTAGAGTTGAAATCTGATACGTTTCTACCCCTTCGGGACGTGGTGTTCCATACGTTGCGTGAAGCCATTTTAAAAGGAGATTTAAAGCCGGGAGAACGTTTGATGGAATTGCAGCTCGCCGAACAGCTTGGCGTCAGCCGCACACCGATCCGTGAGGCGATCCGTATGCTGCAACAGGAAGGGCTGGCGGTTTCTATTCCAAGAAAAGGCGCAGAAGTTGCAAAAATGATGGAAAAAGACATGGAAGATGTGTTAAAAATCCGGGAAGCGTTGGAGATATTAGCGGCGCAGCTTGCGTGTGACACAATGACAGACGAACAGTTTGGCTATTTGGCAGAATTGGAAGACGTATTTGCGCGGGCAGTGAGATCAGATAATCTCAAACAGTTGGCGCAGGCGGATATTGATTTTCATGATTTCATCTGTCAGGCGGCAGGAAACAGGAGGCTGACAACGATGCTATCCCATTTGAGGGAACAGATCTACCGTTACCGTGTAGAATATCTGAAAGATAAAGAAAATTACCCATGTTTGATAGAAGAACACAAACAGATTCTTTCGGCTTTATTGGCAAAAGACAAGGAATTAGTGGCTGCCAGAATAAAAAAACATCTTGAAAATCAACAAAAGGCGGTGAAAGATATTATCCGCAGACAGGAATAAAAGGAAAGAAAATGAAAATACTAGAAATAGGAATAGAGACAGCTCTATTCCTATTTTTTGTATGGATGTGAAAAATATGGAAAAAGAATTGTACAAAAATAAACAGGCGTTTCTGTCCCTTTTGGGTGAGTCGGCAGATATTAAAAAGAAGTCGATGCAGCTTGGGAAAGATAAAGATATAGACTGTTTTATAGCTTATGTGGAAGTGACGGGCGGCAGTTTTTTATTTGAGAGCACCGTAATCGGAAAGTTGTTAAACCAGTTCTGCTTAATGTCAAAAAAAGAAATTTATGAAGCGCTTGAAAAAAATGCGCTTGGAATTTCCGATATGACGGCATTCGATACGGTGGAGGAAGCGGCGGATATGCTGTTTACCGGAGACGTTATTCTCTTTGTGGACGGATTTGATAAGGCGGTGAAAATACCGGACAAAGGATACCCCGCCATGCCTGTCCAAGAGCCGCAGTCAGAAAAAGTAATACGGGGTTCTAGGGAAGGGTTTGTCGATTCCATTAAAGTGAATACGGCGTTAATCCGCAAGCGGCTTCGGACGCCAAAAGTAAAAGTAAAAGAATTGAAAGCAGGGACAAGGTCAAAGACAAATGTCGATCTCGTCTATATGGAGGATTTAGTCTATCCAAGCTTGTTAAAAGAAATTGAGGACAGGATCAGCCGTTATGAAATTGACGGCGTGTTAGACAGCGGGATACTCGAACAATTATCAGAAGAAAAATGGTATTCGCCTTTTCCACAGTTTCAAACGACACAGAGGCCGGATCGCGCGTCTATGGCTATATTGGAAGGGCGTATTGTGCTGTTATCGGATAATTCGCCGACGGCTTTGATTTTGCCGACCGATTATAATTCATTTATCAAGACAAGCGACGATTATTATAACCGCTGGGAAATTGCATCGTTTGGGCGGCTGATCCGATATTTGGCGGCATTTTTTGCAATGACGGTTCCGGCGTTTTATCTGGCAGTGACAAATTTCCATACGCAGATTTTACCGACGACACTTCTGTTGTCATTTGCCGCAGCAAGACAGGGCGTCCCGTTTCCGGCAGTCGTGGAAGTTCTGCTTATGGAAATTGCGTTTGAGCTTCTGCGGGAAGCCGGTGTGCGGCTTCCGGGGGCGATGGGCAATACAATCGGGATTGTCGGAGGGCTTATTATCGGGCAGGCGGCAGTGGAAGCAAACATTGTAAGCCCGATTGTCGTAATCGTGGTAGCGTTTACGGCGTTATGTTCGTTTGCCATACCGAACGAAGAATTTGCGACGGCGTTCCGTTTACTGAAGTTTGGTTTTATCCTGCTTTGTTCTTGGCTGGGGTTTTACGGCCTTTTGTTTGGCCTGCTGTTACTTTTGGTGCATCTCTCCCATTTGAAAAGCTTCGGGATACCGTATCTTATGCCGTTTGTCGGGGCGGATTTAAACGGATATGAAGATGAGCGGGATTCCTTGATCCGTCTGCCGTTGTTTCTTATGCGGCGGCGGCCCATTTATTCAAAAAGAAACCAGAGAATACGTTTGAGAAAGAAGGGCGCAGATGTTTTCGAAAAATAATAAAATTTCCAAACGCCAGATGTTCCGCCTTCTGACATATGATTTGATGGGCATTGGGACGCTTTTGCTTCCTGCCGCGCTTGCAAAAGCGACAGAACGGAATGGGATGCTGTCCATTCTTACGGGCATAGCCGCGGGCTTGGGGTATTGTATGATAATCGGGTGGCAGGTTTCTCTGATGGAAGAAGGAGAGAGTTACCCGAAGTATTTAAAACGCTGTTTTGGAAAAGTGTTAGGCGCGGCGCTTCTTTTCTTTTATGTGTTGTATTATTTGTGTCTGGGAGGCTATACGTCTTATATTTTCGGCCATTTAATGGTGACGGATTTATTAAAAGAACAGTCCTTTTACTGGATTACGGCAGGGATACTTTTTCTTTGCGTGTATGGAATTTTGCAGGGGATTGAGGGAAGGGCCAGAATCTATGAAATCTTGTTTTGGTTTTTAATGGCGCCGCTTTTTCTTATGCTGTTTTTTGCGGCAAGGGATATTGAACTGCCGCGTTTATTTCCGTTGTTTACGAATGACGCAAATGAGATTTTAACAGGAAGTTATTTTTGTTTTGAGATGTTTTCCCTGACAGGCGTCGCTTTGTACCTTGTTCCGTTTGCCAAGAAAAAAGAGTCTATCCGCGGAGCCTGTGTAGGGGCTGTTTTATTCAGCGGCGCAGTTTTATTTGCCCTGTTTGTGGTTTTGCAGGGCATGTTTGGGACTTCCTCGATGGAAGCGTTGGAATATCCAGCTGTGACGCTGATGAGCATGATTCAGATTCCGGGCGGGTTTTTACAGCGTCAGGATGCGCTTATGGTGGCAATTTGGTTTTTTACCGTTTTTGCGTTATTAAGCAGCAGCATGTTTTACACAGCGGAAAATCTGAAGGAATTTTCTTCAGGAAAAAAGGAGAAATGGTGGATTGCTTTTGCGGCTTTTGCATTTTTCGGGATTGCAGTGTTTAGTTACCGTTCCGCAGATTTTACAAAAATACTCAATCGGTTATTTTTATACGCAGGGACGCCGCTTGCCGTTTTGATTCCTTTGTTTGCGGGCGTGGCGCAAAAACTGAAAGGGAAGGGGAAACATGCTGCGCTTGCATCTGTGCTGTTAGGGATTATGCTGTTGTTTTCCGGATGCAGTACGATGGAGCTTGAGAACCGGATTTTTCCGCTGGCAATGGGCTTAGATAAGCAAGAGGATTCCTGCCGGATTAGTTTTAAATTTCAGGATTTGTCAAAAGTGGCAGATGAAAATGCCGAAAGTTCAAGCAAAACAGATTTTTATATACAGGACAAAGACTTTTTCACGGGTGTGTCAAAGTATGCGAACAATACCAATAAAATTATGGATTATAACCATTTAAAGGCGCTTGTATTATCAAAAGAGTTTGTGGAAGATTTGCCGGCGCTCAAAACCTTTTTAGAGATTTGCGGAAAAGAGGATTTAATTGCGAGAAATACGCTTATCTTTATGTCGGAAAATGCGGCGGAAATTTTGGCGCTGGACGAAAACTTAGATACGGCGGTAGGCAGTTATTTAGAAGAAATGATGGAGAGCAGGGAAGATTACAAATTAAAAACGGCTGTGACGCTTGGGGACTTATACAACGAAGCGGCAAATAAAGAACAGCTTCTTCTTATTCCAGTTCTTGCAAAATCCGGCGGGCTTCCGGTTATCCGCAATTACTATGCGTTTTCTTATGGAGAGCCAAAAGGGGAAATTGGCGTTTCAGAGGCGGTGTTATCTTATCTTTGTCAGGGGAGCATTAAAAAACTGGCATTCTCTTTAGAAGACAAAACCCCTGTTTCAATTAACCGCATCCGCACGAAAGAGGATTTTTTGGGAAAAGAAAAATTGTTGTATTGCAATAAAATCCGTTTGGAAGCGGTCGTAGAACAGGATATGGACACAGGAAGCGGCGGGGGCGATAAAATCAAACGGCAGTTAGAAGAACTCTTTTTAACGGAATTGAACGAGAGCGCGAGAAGGCTTTTGAATGCGCCAAAGATTGATTTGACAAACAGTTTTTATAAGCTTGGAATGTATGACAGGGAAAAATATGAAATGTACCAGTCGGATACGCAGGCTTTTCTGGATAAACTGCAATTCCAATTTGAAGTGGAAGTAATTTTGGTAAATGAAAGAGGATAGTTGGTATAAAGATCCAAAATGTGGAAAGAATCTTCTTATCAGCGATAAGAAGGGAGCAGGATTATGAAAAAAATGAAACGGGCATTGGCAGGGATTTTAACAGTCGCAGTTTTGGCAGGGGCGTATCAATACCGCATCCATAGGCTTCAGGATAGCCTTTCACAGCAGGTTTTGCGGTTTCATGTGATTGCAAACAGCAATACAAAAGAGGATCAGGCGTTAAAATTAAAAGTCAGGGACGGAATCGGAGCCTATTTAAAAGAAAAACTATCTGGCGTAGACGGTTTAAAAGAATGTGAAATAGCCGTTACAGAGGAGTTAGGGCAGATCGAACAATGCGCCAGACAAATTATTGCGGCAGAGGGATATGAGTATTCAGTTGATGCAAAGGTGAAAACAGCGGACTTTCCAAAAAAAACATATGGGGCATTCACGTTCCCAAAAGGAAAGTACCGCGCGTTAAATGTCGTAATCGGGGACGGAGCAGGAGAAAACTGGTGGTGCGTTATGTATCCGAATTTGTGTTTTTCCGGGAGCGTCTATGAAGTCATAGATGAAAATTCCAAGGAAGAACTCCGCGCGGTTTTGACAGAAGACGAATATGAAGAAATTATGGCAGAGGGAACGATAAAAGTGAAATTTAAGTATCTGGATGCGTTTATGCGGATATTTCGGAAAGGATAATATATGACATCTATTTGGATGGGAGGCGTGGATATGCCGCATTTTCCGTCATTGCAGAAGGATATAAAGACAGACGTCCTGATTATTGGCGGAGGAATGGCAGGGATTTTATGCGCGTATTTTTTGAAGGAACAGGGCGTAGACTATACGCTTGTAGAAGGAAGGCGGATTTGTTCTGGCGTGACGAAAGACACGACAGCGAAAATCACGGCGCAGCATGGGCTGATCTATCACAAACTATTGCAATCTGCCGGATATGAGAAGGCAAAAAAATATCTGGATATAAATCAAACGGCAGTCCGGAAATATAAGCAGCTCTGCCAGAAAGCGGATTGTGAGTATGAAGAAAAAACGTCGTATGTCTATGCCATGGAAGACAGGAAAAAATTAGAAGATGAAATGAAAGCCCTTCTTAGGCTTGGCTGTCCTGCATATCTGCAAGAGCCGAAACGGCTGCCGTTTCAAACAGCGGGAGCTGTCTGCATGGAACATCAGGCGCAGTTCCACCCTTTAAAGTTTGCCGCGCAGATTGCGGCAGGGCTTAAGATTTACGAAAATACGTTTGTCAGGGAATTTCGGGAACACGCCGCAGTGACAGATCAGGGCGTGATTACGTTTCAAAAAGCGATTTTCGCTACGCATTTCCCAATTATAAATAAACATGGATTTTACTTTTTAAAAATGTACCAGCAGCGTTCTTATGTAATTGCGTTAGCAGACGCCGAAAACGTCGATGGATTGTATATTGATGAAGCGAAAGGCGGTTTTTCTTTTCGGAATTATAAAAATTTTCTTTTGATTGGCGGCGGGGAGCACAGGACGGGAAAGTGTGGCGGCAAGTGGGAAAAACTGCGTGAATTTGCGGCAAAGCATTATCCGGAACGGGACATTAAGTATACATGGGCGACGCAGGATTGCATGACGTTAGACGACATTCCCTACATTGGCAGATATGCAAAACATTTGCCATATTGTTTTGTGGCGACAGGATTTCGGAAATGGGGCATGACTTCTTCGATGGTTTCGGCTATGATTTTAACGGACTTGGCAATGGGGCAGGAGAATCCTTACAGTGAAGTGTTTTTGCCTTCCCGCGGCATAGTAAAAAAACAACTTTTGGTCAATGGCTGGGAAGCGGTTTCAAATCTTTTGGCTCCTTCGAAAAAAAGATGCCCGCATTTGGGATGCCGCCTGAAATGGAATGGCGCGGAGGAAAGCTGGGACTGCGCCTGCCATGGATCGCGGTTTGATGAAAAGGGGAAATTGCTGGATAATCCGGCGAATGGCGATTTAAAGCATTAAGATCAATTTGCCGTGGCTTATTGGGCTATGTTTCGTTTATTTTACAAATACGGTTAGACGCTCTTTTGTTCCGTCTTCTTTGGCATAGATAAACGCCTTTCCAACGGCTTTTGCATAAATGACGCCATTTTCGTCCACAGTGGCGACAGATGTGTTTGAGCTGGAATAAACGGGTTTATTTTTGGAAGAAACAGTGGCCTTGGCGCGGTATTTTTCTTTGACGTTTAAGGTCACGCTTTCTTTTTCAAATGTAATGACTGGTTTTTTTACTGTGATTTCGCAGGTTTTAAAGACTCCGTCGATTGTGACGGTAATGACGGCCGTCCCATTTTTGACGGCGGTGACAGTTCCGTTGTCATCTACGGTGGCAACGCTTTTTTTATTGCTTTTCCATTTTGGCGCAGTTTTGGACGTAGAGGTAACGGAAAGATGGACGCGTTCCTTACGGAATAGTTTCACAGATGTTTTGTTTAAAGAGACAGACGGTTTTTTTACGGTCACTTTGCATGTGGCGGAAGTTTTGTCTGCCGTTGCCGTAATTGTGGCGGTTCCCGGTTTTTTGGCAAGGATAACGCCGTTTTCGTCTATGGATGCGACGCCGGATTTGCTGGACTTAAATTTCACCGGATGCCCAGTGGAAACAGCGGCTTTTAAAAGTTTGCTTTCCCCGTTTTCCAGCGTAATTTTTGTATCGCTTAACCGGACTGTTGTTTTTTTGACGGTCACTTTACAGCTTGCTTCCCCGTTTTTGATTTTGGCTCGTATAACGGCGGTTCCGGCTTTTTTTGCGGTAATTTTGCCATAAGCGCTGACAGAGGCTACCGAAGGGACACTGGAAGAAAAGCTGGGCTTTTTGCCCGTTGAGGTGACAGCGATTAAATAAACCTCGTCCCCAATGGCAAGGGTTTTAGAATATGCGTTTAACACGACAAATTCATAGCCGTTTGCGGCATATAAGTTGTTTGGGGTGGAAAGAAACAGCATGGAAACCATGCAGAACACAGCGATGGCTGTTGTTAAGAATTTTTTATGTGGCATAGACTTCCTCCTTTTGGATTTTTGGCATGCCACGGCAAATTGATCTTTTCTATCTTATCATAAAAAAAATAAATTGTAAACCCATATTTCATCTCTGTTAAGAAATGTTTAAAAACTTGTAAATTCTAAGATTCTATCATATAATAGTACAGTGCAGCTTTAAGATCTTCTGTTTTTTGAAAAGAGAGGTACAGAATGAAACAATTAAAACAACTGCTAGAGCGCATGGACTATATATGTATTCAAGGGGATTTGAATCAGGAAATTTCAGACCTTGTCTATGATTCCAGAAAAATCACAAAAAACTCCCTTTTCGTATGTATCAAAGGAACAGTGGCAGACGGGCATACATTTGCGGCAGACGCGGTCAAACTGGGAGCCTCTGTCCTTGTCGTGTCTGAACCGGTGGACGCGCCGGATGCGGTTACAGTGATAAAGACAAAGGATACCCGTTATGCTTTGGCGCTTTTGTCCGCCGCATATTTCGACTATCCGGCAAAACAGTTGAAAGTAATCGGCATAACCGGGACAAAGGGCAAGACTACGACGGCTTATATGGTAAAATCCATACTTGAGGGAGCCGGATATAAAACAGGGTTAATCGGCACGATTGAAACCATTATCGGGGAGGAAACAATTCCGTCTGCAAACACTACGCCCGAGTCTTATCTGATTCAGAGTTATTTCCGTAAAATGGCGGATTGTTCCTGTGAATGCTGTGTGATGGAAGTTTCCTCTCAGGGGCTTATGATGCATAGGACTGCGGGGTTTTTGTTTGAAATTGGGATTTTCACGAATATTGAGCCGGATCACATCGGCCCGAATGAACATGCCTCTTTTGAAGAATATCTGGAATGTAAAAGCAGGCTCTTTCGCCAATGCAGGATAGGCATTTTAAATGCAGACGATGCCCATTTCAGAGATCTGTTAAAACGCCACACTTGCGAAGTGGAAACGTTTGGCTTTTCAGAACACGCTGATTTGCGGGCGGAAAATGTAAAGCTTTTGCAGAAAGCGGGCAGCCTTGGCGTGTCCTACCATATTTCCGGCAAGCTGGATTTTGATGTGGAAATTAACGTCCCCGGTAAATTCAGCGTATACAATTCCCTGACTGCGATAGCGGTATGCCGTCATTTTGGCATAGGCGCCGGCATTATGAAGCAGGCATTGCGTCAGGCGAAGACAAAGGGCAGGATAGAAATGGTAAAAGTATCCGATGCATTTACGCTGATGATAGACTATGCCCATAATGCAATGAGCTTAAAAAGTCTGTTATCGACCATAAGGGAATATGAACCGAAACGTTTAGTCTGTCTCTTTGGCTGTGGCGGCAACCGCGCGAGGGCAAGGCGTTTTGAGATGGGGGAAGCATCGGGGGAGCTTTCGGATCTTACGATTATTACTTCGGATAATCCGAGATTTGAAGATCCGCAGGCGATTATCGAAGATATTAAAACGGGGATTTTGAAAACAAACGGCGCGTATATAGAAATAATTGACAGGAAAGAAGCGATCCGTTATGCAATTACGCATGGCGAGCCAGGCGATGTAATCGTGTTAGCGGGAAAAGGCCATGAAGATTATCAAGAGATCAAAGGGAAAAAATATCCCATGGACGAACGCATCTTGATTGCGGAAATTTTAAAAGAGGAACGGATAAAGGAGTAACGGCAGGTGATAGCATGGCGCTGTATGCCAGTGTAATTATAGATATATCCCATGAAAAATTAGACCGCGCGTTCCAATACCGGATACCGGAAGAATTGAGCGGGCAGATTTACGCAGGCGTACAAGTTTCTGTTCCGTTTGGGAATGGAAACCATATCCGGCAGGGATTTGTGATAGAGGTGACGGACAAAGCGGAGTTTGACGAGAGGAAAATCAAAGCCGTCGCATCCGTCGTCAAAGACAGTATTGCGGTTGAAACGCAGCTCATCGCTTTGGCGCACTGGATGCGGAAAAATTATGGCGGCACAATGAATCAGGCGTTAAAAACGGTAATTCCGGTCCGGCAGAAAATAAAAGCCAGAGAAAAACGCATCCTCTGCCTGAATTTAGATGAGGAAAAGGCAAGGGAACAGCTTAGCGTCTTTCATAAAAAGCATCATACGGCGAGGGCAAGGCTTTTAGAGGAGCTTTTACGCCACCCACAGCTTTCCTATGAAATTGTGATGCAAAAGCTGAATGTGACGGCGGCGGCCATACGCGCTTTAGAAGAAAAAAAGATCATTACGGTTTTGCGTGAAATAGATTACCGTACCCCGACGGCAAAGTTAAAACAGGAAGAAAGCCAAATTACGTTAAACGCCATGCAGAGGCAGGCGGCAGACGCTGTGCGCCAAAATTTGAGAAAAGGCATAAATAAAACGTATCTTTTGCATGGCGTGACCGGAAGTGGGAAAACGGAAGTCTATATGGAACTGATTGCGGAAGTGATCCGTCAGGGCAGGCAGGCAATCGTTTTGATACCGGAAATCGCTTTAACGTACCAGACTGTGATGCGGTTTTATGCAAAATTTGGAGCGCGCGTTTCTATTATGAATTCCCGTCTGTCGAAAGGGGAGCGCTATGATCAGTTTCTCAGGGCGAAAAAAGGGGAAATTGACATTATGATAGGTCCGCGTTCGGCATTGTTTACCCCTTTTTTGCGGTTAGGGCTGATTATTATAGATGAAGAACATGAAGGGACGTATAAGAGCGAATCCCTTCCGAAATATCATGCTAGGGAAACAGCGGTTGAGCGGGCGGCAATGGCGGGGGCTTCTGTCGTTTTGGGTTCTGCCACGCCTTCCGTTGACAGTTATTATAAGGCAAAAAAAGGCGAGTACCAGTTGATAGAGCTGACTGGGCGCGCCGCATCCCAGCCGCTTCCGGTCTGTGATGTAGTCGATTTGCGGCAAGAGCTGCAAAGCGGCAACCGCTCAATTTTAAGCCGGAAACTTCAGGATTGCATGGAAGACTGTTTAGCGAAAAAACAGCAGATTATGCTGTTTTTAAACCGCAGGGGCCTGTCCGGCTTTGTCTCTTGCCGCGCATGTGGGCATGTGATGAAATGCCCGCATTGTGATGTGGCGTTAAGCCTGCATAAAAACGGGAGGCTGATGTGCCATTATTGCGGATATGGGGAGACGGCCCCGTCTGTGTGCCCAAACTGCGCATCCCGTTATATCAGCGGCTTTAAAGCTGGAACGCAGAAGATAGAAGAAGTAGTCAAACAGCGGTTTCCAATGGCGCGCACCCTCCGCATGGATTTTGACACGACAAGGGGCAAAGACAGTTATGAACAGATTTTATCGGCTTTTTGGGGGCAGGAAGCGGATATTTTAATCGGCACGCAGATGATTGTCAAGGGGCATGACTTTCCAAACGTGACGTTAGTCGGCATCCTTGCGGCGGATATGTCGATGTATGCGGCAGATTACAGGGCGTGTGAGCGTACATTTGAGCTTTTAACTCAGGCGGCGGGAAGGGCCGGACGGGGGACAAAAACCGGAGAAGTGATTATACAGACGTACAATCCCGATCATTACAGTATTCAGACGGCGAAAAATCAGGATTATAAAGCGTTTTATCGGGAAGAAATCTCTATTAGGAAATTAATGGGCTATCCTCCGGTTTCAAACCTGCTTTTGGTCTTGTTTACCGCAAAAGAGGAGAAAGCGGCAGAGTGGGCGGCGGCGTACCTTGCGGCGTTGATTCGGAAGGCAAAGGTAGAAGGCTTAAAAATGATAGGCCCGGCCAGCGCTTCCATTGGAAAAGTAAATGATATTTACCGCAGAGTGATTTACTTAAAACATGGCGAATATGGAAAGCTTGTAGAGCTAAAAGACAGGCTGGAGTTATTTTTAAAGGACAGGGCGGATTTTAAGCGGATTTATATTTCATTCGATTTTAATCCGATGAACAGTGTATAACGAAAAAAGAGAACGAACAAGGAGGACATTATGGCGCTTCGGACGATAAGGATGCATGGAGACCCGGTATTGGGCAAAGTGTGCAGGGAGGTTATGGAAATTACGCCAAAAGTGAAAATGCTAATTGAAGATATGCTTGATACGATGTATGAAGCGCAGGGAGTGGGGCTTGCGGCGCCACAAGTTGGGATTTTAAAACGGATTGTGACGATTGACATTGGCGACGGCCCGATAGTCATGATAAATCCGATGATTTTAAAGTCGGACGGAGAGCAGACGGGAGGAGAAGGATGCCTTAGCCTGCCGGGGAAAGCCGGAAAGGTGACGCGTCCCAATCATGTAGTGGCAAAAGCCTATGATATAAATATGGAAGAATTTGAAATTGAGGGGACGGAACTTTTAGCAAGGGCAATCTGCCATGAAATTGACCACCTCGAAGGCCATATGTATACGGAATTTGTAGAAGGCGACATTTACGATGTAGAGGAGGAGGAATGAGTTTGCGTGTAGTTTTTATGGGGACGCCGGACTTTGCGGTCGGGACGTTGATGGAACTCCTTGCGGCAGGGCATGAGGTGGCTCTTGTCGTGACACAGCCGGATAAGCCGAAAGGAAGGGGAAAAGCCGTAGGCTATTCTCCGGTAAAAGAGTGCGCGTTATCGCATGGGATAGAAGTTTACCAGCCAAAGAAAATCCGCGAAGCGGATTGCATTGCGTATATAAAGAGCATTTCTCCGGATATTATTGTAGTGGCGGCGTTTGGACAGATTCTTCCGGCAGAGCTTTTAAATCTGCCAAGATTTGGCTGTGTGAATGTGCATGCATCGCTTCTGCCGAAATACCGCGGCGCGGCGCCGATCCAATGGGCAATAATCAATGGGGACGCCGTGGCGGGCGTAACGACAATGCGCATGGATGCGGGGCTTGATACTGGGGATATGATTGAAAAATCTATCCTGACGCTTGCGGAAGATGAGACAGGCGGGAGTTTGTTTGAGCGGCTGGCAAAGGAAGGCGCAAAGCTTTGCGCGCATACGATTCAGGAAATTGAAAATGGAACGGCGGTTTATACAAAGCAGGACGAATCAGAAGCGACGCATGTAGGAATGATTTCAAAGCAGATGGGAAATATTGATTGGGAGATGCCTGCGGCGCAGATTGAGCGTCTCATACGGGGCCTAAACCCTTGGCCAAGCGCATATACGAAATTAGACGGAAAAACGTTGAAAATCTGGCGCGCGAAAGTAGAAAGCGGCGGAGATAAAAGGGATGCTGGGAAAGTAATTTCTGTTGGGAAAAAAGAGCTCAAGGCGCAGACTGGCGATGGAATCCTCTCTTTGCTGGAAGTGCAGCTTGAAGGAAGGAAACGTATGGAAATTGAAGCGTTTTTGCGTGGATATGAGGTGGCGGAAGGAACAGTGTTTTCATAGTTCCTATATCGGGCATGAAACGTTTTTTTATAAGGGTAGAAAGATAGAGAAATGGAGGCTGATATTATGAGATATGGTTATTATGGCGGGTGGGATTCCACATATTTTCTGGTTGTCATTGGGGCGGTTATCTGCCTGATTGCTTCAGCGAGGGTAAAGAGTACGTTCCATAAATATTCCGGCAGACGAAACGCCAGCAATTTAACAGGGGCTCAGGCGGCGGAACGCGTGCTTTACCGGGCGGGGATTTTTGACGTTTCAATCCGTCATGTCTCCGGAAATCTGACGGATCATTACGATCCAAGGAATAAGACCTTGAATTTATCAGACAGTGTGTATGGTTCGGCTTCCGTTGCGGCAGTAGGCGTAGCGGCGCATGAGTGCGGACATGCGATCCAGCATCAGCAAAAATACGCTCCTTTGACCTTGCGGAGCGCGATTGTGCCGGTTGCGAATTTAGGATCTACTTTGGCATGGCCCCTTATTGTGTTAGGGCTTTTGTTTTCAAGCAGTACAGGATCGCTTTTGTTGAATCTTGGGATTCTTTGCTTTTCTTTTGCAGTGCTTTTTCAGCTTGTCACGCTTCCGGTGGAATTTAACGCTTCCAGAAGGGCGCTAGCAATTTTAGAGGATACCGGGATTTTAAATTCGAGTGAGCTTCCAATGACGCGAAAAGTGCTTCGGGCGGCGGCTTTGACTTATGTAGCGGGCGCGGCGGCTTCGATTTTGCAGTTAATCCGTTTGTTGATTTTATCAGGAGGAAGAAATGACGACTGAGGCGGTTTCTGTCCGGGCAATTTCATTAGAGCTTTTGCTTTCCATTCTAAAAGAGGGAGAGTACAGCCATCTTGCGCTCTCTGCCGCATTGGAGAAATACCAATATCTTTCCAAACAGGAAAGGGGGTTTCTAACGCGTCTGACGCAAGGCGTATTGGAACGGCAGATTGAATTGGATTATATCCTAAACCAGTTTTCCAATACCAAAACGAATAAAATGAAGCCTGTGATCCGCTGTATTTTGCAGATGGGCGTGTATCAGTTAAAGTATATGGATTCCGTTCCGCCGTCTGCCGCCTGTAATGAGGCGGTGCGGCTGACGGCTAAAAAAGGATTTTCACAGCTTAAGGGGTTTGTCAACGGAGTGTTGCGCAATATCAGCCGGAACTTAGATAAAATTGTGTATCCCGATGAAAACAAATCGCCGATCCTTGCCGCTTCCGTCCGTTATTCCATTCCAGAGTGGATGCTTTTGCAGTGGAGCCGGGATTATGGGGAGCAGAAAGCCAAATCGGCAGCGGCGGCGTTTTTGAAAAAAGAAAGGACATGCGTCCGCGTCAACCGAATGAAAACAACGCCGGAAGCATTGATTCAGGCGTTAAAACGTCAGGGGATCGCCGCTGAACGCGTCGTGTTTTCAGAGTTTCCGAAGCTTGATTATGCGCTTTATCTTTCCGGTTATGACTATCTTGCCAAAATACCGGAATTTGCAGACGGGCAGTTTACCGTCCAAGATCTAAGCTCCATGCTTGTCACGCATATTGCGGCTCCAAAAAAAGGAGATTACGTCATAGACGTTTGCGGCGCGCCCGGCGGAAAAAGCCTTCATGCGGCGGAGCTTCTTTTGGGAGAAGGGTTTGTGGAAGCAAGGGATTTGACGGATTATAAAGTAAGCCTTATCAAAGAAAACATAAAAAGGAGCGGTTTAAAACAGATTTGCGCCCGCCGGATCGACGCCAAAATCCTTGATAAAGACTCCGTCGAAAAGGCAGATCTTGTCCTTGCGGATTTGCCTTGTTCTGGTCTTGGCACATTACGCAAAAAACCGGAAATCCGTTACCGCATAACAAAAGAAGATGAAGTAAGCCTTGTAAAATTGCAGCGGGAGATTCTTTCCGTCGTTTGGCAGTATGTGAAGCCAAACGGGTTTTTGATGTATTCTACATGTACCATGGACCGTATGGAAAACGAAGAAAATACAGCATGGTTTTTAAAACAAAATCCACAGTTTTCCCTTGTGTATGAACGGCAGTTTTTTCCGGACGAGGGAGAAATGGACGGGTTTTATATGGCGTGTTTTAAGCGGACAGGCTAGTTTATAGAATTGCTAGAAAAAATAGAGAAGAATAGAGGAAATTATGATAGAAAAACCAGAAATCAAATCCATGAATCTGACAGAGCTGACGGAGTTTGTCGTGGGATTGGGAGAAAAACCATTTCGGGCAAAACAGATTTATCAATGGATGCATCAGAAATTAGTGGAATCCATTGATGAAATGACGAATTTGTCCATTGGTTTCCGTGAGACTTTAAAACAGGAATGCGTTTATACCGTTTTAAAACAGGCAGATGCACAGACTTCGGCGTTAGATGGCACGAAAAAATATTTGTTTTTATTAGAAGATGGAAATGTTGTGGAAAGCGTCCTTATGCGTTATAAATATGGAAATTCCGTCTGCATTTCTTCACAGGTGGGATGCCGCATGGGCTGTAAATTCTGCGCTTCCGCGATTGGCGGTTTGAAAAGGAACCTTCTGCCTTCTGAAATGTTAGAGCAGGTTTACCGGATACAAAAAGAAACGGGGGAACGCGTTTCTAATGTTGTCGTAATGGGAACGGGGGAGCCGCTTGACAATTATGACAATCTGCTGCGGTTTCTTACCTTAATCAGTGATGAACGTGGGTTAAATATCGGACAGAGAAATCTAACTGTATCCACCTGCGGAATTGCGCCGAATATACATAAACTGGCGGAGGAAAAATTACAGATTACGCTTGCATTGTCGCTTCACGCATCTTCTCAGGCAAAGCGAAAAGAGCTTATGCCCATTGCGGCAGAGTATGACATTTATGAGGTGATCGGGGCATGCCAAAGCTATTTTGAGCAGACGGGACGGCGGATTACGTTTGAATACAGTTTGGCGGCGGGAGTAAATGACACGCAAGAAGACGCAAATGATCTTGCAGAATTAATTTCCGGCATGAACTGCCATGTCAATCTGATTCCGATGAATCCGGTAAGGGAACGTGACTATACGGCGACGGATCAGGCTTCGGCAAATGCGTTCCGGCAGAAGTTGGAGCAAAAGGGGATAACGGTGACAGTCCGAAGGGAACTGGGCAGGGATATTGACGCGGCGTGTGGGCAGTTAAGGAGAAGGCATTTGGGAAATGAAGGATAAAATCCGGTTTATTGATTTATTTTGCGGGATCGGCGGATTCCAGTATATAATTATCTTCTGGTAGACGGAGAACGGCGGCTTACCCCAAGAGAAATGCCGCGTCTTCAGGGATTTCCAGATGAGTTTTAGATTGTAGTATCGGATACCCAGATAAGCAGGCAGGCGGGATGCGCCATTCCGGTCAGTATGTTTGCGAAGGTGATCGAAACATTTATTCCATTAGGTTTTTAAGGGCGGGGCAGGAGAATGGCAAGGGAGAAAGAAGTCGTTACGAAAACGATGAAGCGCGTGAAAAGCAAAGACACTTCGATTGAATTGAAGTTAAGGAAAGCTTTGTGGGAAAAAGGATACCGTTACCGGAAGAATTATGCGGCATTGCCCGGAAAGCCGGATATTGTTTTGACAAAATACAAAATAGCAATTTTCTGTGACAGTGAATTTTTTCACGGCAAAGACTGGGAGAAACTAAAACTTCAGCTTCAAAGAGGAAATCATGCGGAGTATTGGATTAAAAAAATTGAAAGAAACCGCCAAAGGGACAGGGAACACGAGAAAAAACTTCTCTTTCTGGGCTTTCATGTACTGCGGTTTTGGGGAAAGGATATTTTAAGAGACGTAGATGAGTGCGTCAAAGTAATTGAGGAATTGATTTTTGACCTCAATACAAATTCTGTCAATATAGATTATGACGGGAATGCCTGTGATATACATTAGATTCCTATTTGAACCAGCCGATGCGGTTCTTCTGCAAAGGCGGCTCAAATGGGAATTTTTTTATAGATTCGTTTGATGTGGGATTTATTAATAAAAGATTAAGAAAAGCAGTTGATTTGGGAAAGCCAGTTGATTATTTAGAAATCTTCCTTTACCATATGAAGTATAGAATGCAGTTGAAAAGACAGGGAGGAGGAACTGTGTGGAAGCATTGATTGAAGTAAAGAATCTAATGAAGATATACAATCCGGGGGAAAATGAAGTGCGGGCGCTAAATGATGTTTCGCTTCGCATTGAGCGGGGGGAATTTGTTGCGATTATCGGGCAGTCAGGTTCTGGGAAATCTACGTTTATGAATATGTTAGGCTGTCTTGACGCGCCAACGTCTGGAAGTTATTTTTTAAATGGAAAAGACGTAGCGGGACTGTCAGACGATGAGCTTTCAGAAATCCGCAATCAGGAAATCGGCTTTATTTTTCAGGGATTTAACCTAATCCCCAATTTGACGGCGTTAGAAAACGTGGAATTGCCCTTAATTTACCGGAATGTCCCAGCGGCAAAGCGCCATGAGCTTTCCGTGAGTTCTTTAGAGAAAGTAGGGCTTTCAAACCGAATGGAGCATAAGCCTTCGGAAATGTCAGGCGGCCAGCAGCAGAGAGTGGCAATTGCAAGGGCATTAGCGGCGGGCC